>Ga0172375_10002951_pt1 | contig 26169 bp, 16 predicted proteins | sample LakKiv1m_FD_114537 | JGI IMG/M metagenome (GOLD analysis project Ga0172375, IMG submission 114537) | Freshwater microbial communities from Kabuno Bay, South-Kivu, Congo - kab_092012_11.1m | ecosystem: Environmental > Aquatic > Freshwater > Lake | place: Democratic Republic of the Congo...
CATGGAGGCGGCCACGGACGCCGACCCACGCGGCAAGCGCGACCCCCGCGACTTCGCCCTCTGGAAGGGCCGCAAGTCCACCGAGCCCGAGACAGCCTCGTGGCCCAGCCCGTGGGGTCCTGGCCGCCCCGGGTGGCACATCGAGTGCTCCGCGATGGCGGGCAAGTACCTCGGTGAGGCCTTCGACATCCACGGCGGCGGTGTCGACCTGCGCTTCCCCCACCACGAGAACGAGCTGGCCCAGTCGCGGGCGGCCGGGCACGGCTTCGCGGCGTACTGGATGCACAACGCCTGGATCACCACCGCCGGCGAGAAGATGTCCAAGAGCCTGGGCAACAGCCTGCTGATCCCCTCGGTGCTCGAGCGGTTCCGCGGGATCGAGCTGCGCTACTACCTCGTCGCGGCGCACTACCGCAGCCACGTGGAGTTCAGCTTCGAGGCGCTCGAGGAGGCCGCGACCGGCTTCCAGCGGATCGAGGCGTTCCTCGAGCGCGCGGGCGGGGTCGGCACGCAGGCCGCGGGCGAGGTGCCCGAGGCGTTCGCCGCCGCGATGGACGACGACCTCGGCACGCCGGCGGCGATGGCGGTCCTCTTCGACACCGTCCGCGAGGGCAACAAGGCGTCCGACCCGACCCACCACGCGGCCCAGGTGCGCGCGATGCTCGCCGTGCTCGGGCTCGACCCCGCCGACCCCGCCTGGGGCCCGGCCGCAGGAGGCGACGACCGGATGGCGGCCGTCGTCGACGCGCTCGTCTCCGGCCTGCTCCAGCAGCGCGCCGAGGCCCGCGCGGAGAAGGACTTCGCGACCTCCGACGCGATCCGCGACCGGCTCAAGGCGGCCGGCGTGGAGATCACCGACACCCCCGACGGACAGAAGTGGAGCCTCGCCTGATGGCCGGTGTCTCGACGACGCTCGCTGGCGCTCGCTGCTCGACAACCGAAGAAGGACACTGACGTGGCAGGTAATTCCCAGCGCAAGGGCGCGATCAAGAAGAGCGGCAAGGGCAACCCCACCGCCGGCTCCGGCGGCCGCGTGCGCCGTGGCCTGGAGGGCAAGGGCCCGACGCCGAAGGCCAAGGACCGGCCCTACCACCAGGCGCACAAGGCGGCCAAGCGCGCCGAGAAGAAGGCGCAGGCCTCCCGGCCGCGCCGCAAGAGCACCGACGCGGAGTGGATCGCCGGGCGCAACCCGGTCGTCGACGCGCTGCGTGAGGGCGTGCCGGTCAACGCGATCTACGTCGCCGAGGGCGCCGAGCGCGACGCCCGGCTGCGCGAGGCCTTCGCGCTGGCCAGCGACAAGGGCATCAGCCTGCTCGAGGTCAGCAAGTTCGAGCTCGACCGGCACACCGGTGGTGCGGTGCACCAGGGCCTGGCCGCGCGCATCCCGGCCTACGAGTACGCCCACCCCGACGACCTGCTCGACCGCGCCTCCGAGATGGGCGAGCAGCCGCTCATCGTGGTGCTCGACTCCGTCACCGACCCGCGCAACCTCGGTGCGGCCGTCCGCAGCGCCGCCGCTTTCGGCGCCCACGGCGTGGTCATCCCCGAGCGGCGCGCCGCCGGCATGACCGCCTCGGCCTGGAAGACCAGCGCCGGCGCCGCGGCCCGCATCCCCGTCGCCCAGACCGTCAACCTGACCCGGCAGCTGAAGGCCTACCAGGACGCCGGCTGCATGGTCGTCGGCCTGGCCGCCGACGGCGAGGTCGAGCTGCCCGCGCTGGACCTCGCCACCGGACCGCTGGTCCTCGTGGTCGGCTCGGAGGGCGACGGCCTCTCGCGCCTGGTCGCGGAGACCTGCGACCTGTTGGTCTCGATCCCGATGGCCAACTCCGTGGAGTCGCTCAACGCCGGCGTCGCCTGCAGCGTGGCGCTGTACGCCGTGGCGAGGGCCCGGGACTGATCCCCGTGGCCTCGCAGGGCGTGACCGACGGGCCCCCGGGCCCGCGGCGCGGCCTGCGCCTGCCACGACGCACCGGCGCCGGCCTGCACGTCATCGCCCTGGCCGCGGCCTGGCTGGGCCTCTCGGTCCTGGCCGGGCTGACGCTCTTCCTCGGCTCCTCGCGCGAGGTCACCCTCGCCAGCCACGACGCCGTCCTCCAGCCGACCCTCTCGCGCCAGGTCGTGGTGCGCACGGGGCCGGTGCTGCCCGACCTGCGGATCGACTCCGGGGCTCCCCTCGGGGTCGACGTGCGCCTGGGCAAGACCGACGCGCGCAGCACCGAGGAACTCGTGGACCGGTACGCCGTCATCGCCTCCAGTCCCGAGGGTGCACGGGCCCGCGTGCGCGAGGCCGTGGTCGACATGGCGTGGCAGGCCACCCTGCGCGGGGCGGCCGTCGGCGCCGTACCCGTGCTGTTCTGGGTGCTGGTCGGCCCGGCGAGGCGGCGCGAGCTGCTGCGCTCGGTGCCGAGCCGTCGCGGGGCCGTCGCGGTCGCGGCCGTCACCGCGGTGGGGCTGGCCTGGTGGCAGCCCTGGACCCCGGCGGACGAGCGGGTCGACGACGCGCGAGCATGGATCCCGCTCTCGGAGTTCCTGGGGCCGCAGGTGCCGCTGCCGGAGGAGCTGGACGGGGTCGAGGTGCGCGGTGACGTCACGACCAGCCAGACCCGGCGGCTGATCGAGAGCGCGGTCTCCACCTACGAGAAGTCGCGGGGGTTCTACGCCCAGGCAGCCGAGGACGCGGCTGCTCTCGACCTGCGCGAGCCCGAGGAGGGCGAGACGGTGGCCGTCCTGGTCTCCGACCGGCACGACAACATCGGGATGGACGCCGTCGCGCGCGCGGTCGGCGACCGGGCCGGCGCGACGGTGGTGCTCAACGCCGGCGACGACACCTCGACCGGGGCGACCTGGGAGGCCTTCTCCCTCGACTCGGTGAGCGCCGCCTTCGACGGCTACGACCGATACGGCGTCGCGGGCAATCACGACAGCGGTGACTTCGTGGCCGACTACCTCGCCGACCACGGGTGGACCATGCTCGACGGCGAGGTGGTCGAGGGCCCCGGCGGCGGCACGCTGCTGGGCGTCGCCGACCCGCGGTCCTCGGGCCTGGGCAGCTGGCGCGACGAGACCGGCCTGTCGTTCGAGGACGTCGGCAGCCGGCTGGCCGACGTCGCCTGCGAGACGGCCGAGGAGGACGGCCCGATCGGCACCCTGCTCGTCCACGACGTCAACCTGGCCTCGGAGGCCCTGGCGCGCGGCTGCGCCGACCTCGCCGTCGGTGGGCACCTGCACGTCGAGGTCGGTCCCGACCCGGTCGTGGGCCCCGACGGCCAGGTGGGCTACCGCTACACCAACGGCACCACCGGCGGCGCGGCGTACGCCATCGCGATCGGCTCCAAGCCCCGCCGCGAGGCGCAGATGACGCTGGTGACCTACCGCGACGGTCGTCCGGTCGGCCTGCAGGGCGTCTTCCTGCAGACCAACGGCCGCTGGGAGGTCGGGGAGTACACCGTCCTGGTGCGGCCCGACAGCGTCAGCGGGGCCGAGGAGGACGCGGACCAGGGCGGCGACCCCGAGGAGCAGGAGGGCTCGGTCCTCGTGCCCTCACCCACCGGCACCCCCGACCCCGGCCCCGCGACCGGGCCGGGCACCGGACCGCGCGAGCAGGGCCCGGACGCCGACGACGCCACCGGCCGTCCCCGGGAACAGGGTCGCCGCAGCAGGTAGAACACGTTCTCGTGATCCGCGTCACTTCCGGGGACGGCTCTCGTTGAGCCCCCAGACGCAACAAGCGACCACGAGGAGGTCCGGTGTCCCGCTCCCGCACCAGGGTGGCGACGGTGTCCGTCGCGATCGCGATGCTCCTCAGTGCCTGCGGCTCCCAGCTCGCGCCGTCCGACGTCGTCGCGGCAGGGGGCACGGCCCCGGGTGGGGTCGTGGTCGGCGCCGACGGGCAGCCGGTCTCCGCCGACGGCGGCACCACGGGAGGCGTCGGTTCCGGTTCCGACGGCGGCACCACGGGCGGCACCGGGACGGGCGCCAGCGGGGGAGGCGCGACGACCGGCGGCGGCACCACGGGTGGCACGACCGGCGGCGGCGCCGGCCCGGGCGACGGGCCGCCGATCAAGACCGGGTCGTGCGAGGGGTTCCAGAACGGGCCCGGCATCACCGACGACACCATCACCATCGGCAACTCCTCGGACATCTCGGGCCCGGTGCCTGGACTCTTCGAGTCCGCCCAGGACGCCACCAAGGCCTTCGTCGCCTACTTCAACCGGGTCAACCCCGACGGCATCTGCGGGCGCACCCTGGTGCTGAAGAACTACGACTCCCGCACCGACGCCAGTGCCGACCAGCGCAACCACGTCGACGCCTGCGAGAACGTCTTCGCCATGGTCGGCTCCATGTCCGCCTTCGACTCCGGCGGCGCCGCCACGACCCAGCAGTGCGGGCTGCCCGACATCCGCTCGGCGGGCGTGACCGGGGACCGCCAGGAGTGCAGCACCTGCTTCGGAGCCCAGTCGACGATCGCCGGCGAGGTCAACAACGCGGTCGCCGACTACGTCCTCGAGAACTTCCGCGACGCCTCCCAGAACGCCGCCAGCCTCTACATCAACGCCGGCGCCGCAGCCGAGAACGGCCAGCTGCAGCCGCGGGCCATGACCCAGCGGGGGATGCGGTTCACCGTCGTCCGGGGCATCGAGACCTCCGAGTTCAACTACGCGCCGTTCGTGCAGGAGCTGAAGGACGAGGGCGTGGGCTACGTCCAGATCACCGCGGCCATCCCGCAGTTCGTCCGCCTGGCCCAGGCGATGACCCAGCAGGGGTACGAGCCGGACGTCTTCATGATCGACCCCACGGCGTACGAGCCGGGGCTGATCGAGCAGGGCGGCGAGGACGTGGAGGGCATCACGATCTACACGAACTTCGTGCCCTTCGAGGAGGCCGACCGCAGCCCCGAGACCACGCTCTACCTCGACTGGCTGCAGACGACCAAGCCGGGCGCGACTCCGGACTTCTTCGGGGTGTTCTCGTGGTCCGCGGCCCGGCTCTTCGTCGAGCTCGCGGCAGGCCTGGGCGGCAAGCTGTCGCGCGAGACCCTGCTCGAGGCCATCCGCGGCACCGACGACTGGACGGCCAACGGCCTGCACGCGCCCCAGAACGTCGGGCCCAAGCGCACCGGTGAGTGCTTCCGCTTCCTGCAGGTCAGGGGAGGGAAGTTCGTGCCGCTGGGCAGTCGCGACTACACCTGCAACGGCACCACCGTCGTGCGCTGACCCGCTCCTCGCTCGCCCGCTCGGACCAGCCTGGTTGGCGGGGCGTCAGCGGCCGGGCAGGTGCGTGGCCGCGGTGCGCACGAGCTCGCGCAGCGGTACGCCGGAGCGCGGGTGGATCCAGTGCCGGGCCGCCCAGCCCCACAGCCCGAGTGCGACCGCAGCCGCGACCGAGGCGGCCTCGTCGGGCCGTTCCAGCCCGCGTCGTCGGCACAGGCCGAGGCCGACTGCGGCCTCCCACGCGGTGAGCGCTTCCGCCGAGCGCCCGCGCAGGGCGGGGGACGTGGCGGCCGCGACCGCGCGCAGCCGGACCCGGTCCCGCTCGGGCTCGAGCTCGACCGCGACCCGCTCGAGAACCCACACGGCGGCGCCGAGGTCGTCGAGCCCGTCGGGTGCGAGGAGGAGCAGCGCGAGGATCCGCTCGCGCCGTGCGGCCCACCCCATGTCCAGCACCTCGTCCTTGGTGGCGAAGTAGCGGAAGAAGGTGCGCGGCGAGACCTCGGCCCGCTCGGCGATCGCCTCGACCGTGGTCGCGTCGAAGCCGTCCCGGGCGAAGAGGGTCAGCGCGGCGTCCTCGAGCGCGCGGCGGGTGCTGCGCTTGTGCTGCTCGCGGCGCCCGAGGGCGTGCGGGTCGTCGGGGACGGTGTCTGCTGCCGGGTCGTCGTCCGGCTGCTGGGTCGGCACCTCAGTCGCCGGCGACGGCCGCGCGCACGCGGTCCTCGGCGTCCGGCACGCTGAAGGTGGCGCCAGCGCCGCTGCGCAGGACGACCTTCTCCAGGTGGCCGGTGAAGGCGAAGGGCGGGTGGTAGTCGCCGCACAGGGGGAGGCCGCGGTCCCGGCCGACGGTCAGCCCCACGGCCGCCGAGGACAGCTGCGGCAGGAAGAACGTCCCGCGCACCTCGCCGGAGGCCACGACGCGGTCGTCGACGGAGAGCTCGAGCCGCTGCGGCCCGTCCGCGCCGGCCGGACGCAGGTCGAGCCCGACGACGTGGGCGCCGGCGGGGACGGGCTCGGGGGCCTGCACCCGGTCGGTGGCGTCGAGCAGCGCGAAGCAGGCCGTCGGGCGGCCGTCGAGGAGGTAGACGCCCCAGCCGCCCTGGTGGTCGCCGATGGCGGCCAGGATGCCCGAGGCGTGCTCGTCGGGGACCTCCACGTGGGCGCGCAGGGAGAAGCCGCCGCCGGTGGCGGGCAGCATCGGCTCCACCACGGGGGCGCCGCCGGGACGGTAGGTGGCCTCCTTCGGGGGAGGGAACTCGCCGGGGTGAAGGTGGAACATCGACCCGGGGAACTCGAAGAGCGGCAGCACCTGGTTGCGGCCGGCCTCGGCCCACCACAGCCCCTCCATCCGGCGTACGAGCTCGGGGTGGGCCTCGGCGAGGTCGGTGCTCTCGGAGAAGTCCGAGCGCAGGTCGTAGAGGGACCAGCGGTCGGTGGCGTGGTCGTAGCTGCCGGTCACGTGCTCGCGCTCGCCGAACTGGTTGGCGACGTGGTCGGTCACGGCCTTCCAGCCGTCGAGGTAGAGGCTGCGCGAGCCCATCATCTCGAAGTACTGCATCGGCCGGTGCTCGGCGGCCGCGGCGTCGGTCAGGCTGTCCAGGAAGGACGCGCCGTCCACCGGCTGCTGGGTCACGCCGTCGACGGCCTCGGGCAGGTCGACGCCGGCGGCCTCGAGCAGGGTGGGGAACAGGTCGACGGCGTGGGTGAACTGCCCGCGCACGGCACCGGGGTCAGGGACCCGGCTGGGCCAGCGCAGGACGAACGGCGCGCGCACGCCGCCGAGCCAGGAGTAGCGCTTCCACAGCCGCAGCGGGGTGTTGCCGGCCCAGGCCCAGCCCCACGGGTAGTGGTTGGAGGCGTCGGGACCGCCGAGGTCCTCGATCCGGTCCATCGCGGTCGCGGCGTCGGGCTGCAGGCCGAGCCAGCCGGCGGCCTCCTTGGGGGTGCCGCTCGGCCCGCCCTCGGCGCTGGCGCCGTTGTCGGACATCACCATCACGACCGTGTCGTCGGCAACGCCGATCTCCTCGAGGAAGTCGAAGAGGCGCCCGAGGTGGTGGTCGGTGTGGGTGAGGAAGCCGGCGAAGACCTCCATGTAGCGGGCGTAGAGCCGCTGCTCGTCGGCGGTCAGGGTGGACCACTCCGGGACCCAGGAAGGGCGCTCGGTCAGCACGGTGTCGGCGGGCACCACGCCGGCGGCGAGCTGACGGGCGAAGACCTCCTCGCGGTAGGCCTCCCAGCCGTGGTCGAAGGCGCCGCGGTAGGGCTCGACCCACTCCGGGTCGACCTGGTGGGGGGCGTGCGCCGCGCCGGTGGCGAGGTAGCAGAAGCACGGCTTGCGGGTAGTGGCCGGCTGCTGGTCCTGGATCATCCGGAGCGTCTCGTCGACCAGGTCCTCGGTGAGGTGGTAGCCCTCCTCGGGGGTGGCCGGCGGCTCGACGTGGTGGTTGTCGCGCACCAGCTCCGGTGCCCACTGGCTCGTCTCGGCGCCGAGGAAGCCGTAGTACTTCTCGAAGCCCTGGCCCAGCGGCCAGCGGTCGAACGGCCCCGCCGCGGAGGTCTCGGTGCGCGGCGTGAGGTGCCACTTGCCGACGGCCATCGTGTTGTAGCCGCTGTCGCGCAGCAGCCGCGCCATCGTGGCCGCGCTGCGCGGGATCCGTCCGGTGTAGCCGGGGAATCCCATCGCGGCCTCCTCGGTCACGCCCATCCCGACCGCGTGGTGGTTGCGACCGGTGAGGAAGGCCGCCCGGGTCGAGGAGCAGACGGCCGTCACGTGGAAGCGCTGGTAGCGCAGGCCCTGCTCGGCCACCTCGTCGATGCGCGGCGTCGCGATGCCGGAGCCGAAGCAGCCGAGCTGCGCGAAGCCGACGTCGTCGAGCACCACCATGAGCACGTTGGGGGCGTCGGCGCCCGGCCGCGGGTACGAGACGGGGCGCGACTGCGAGGCCAGGGCCTGGTCGACGACGTGCTGCGGAGGCGGGATCGCGGGCATGACCGGAGCGTAGGCGGCCGTGACACCGGGTGGCAGCCGGATGCCAGTTCGGTCCGGCCTCTCGCGTGAAAAACTAGAACATGTTCCACTTGGTGAGACGATCCAGCCTGAGGAGCTCGCCACCCCCTTGTCTGTGTGGGCAGCGTCACCTTTGACTGACGTGGTCGTTTATTCCGCAGAACGTGAATGCTGTTCATCACCCCAGGAGGTCTGGTGCCCGTGGCCCGCTCGGTCCGCACCCGTACGCACGTCCGTCGCTCGGCCCTGACGATGGCGTCGGCCAGCATGGCGCTCCTCCTGGCAGCGTGCGGCTCGCAGCTGGACCCGAGCCAGGTGGCCGGCGCCGGGGGCACCCTCGGCGCAGGCGGGGTCGTGGTCGGCCCCGACGGCCAGGTCGTGGCCGCTGACGGCTCCGTGCCCGGCGCGGTGGGCGGTGACACCGGCGGTGCCGGTGGGACAGGTGGTACGACCGGGTCCGGCGGCACCGCGGGCAGCGGCGGCACCGGGGGCTCGACCGGCGGCTCGGCCGGCGGCCCCGGCGCGGACGCGCCCATCCCGACCGGCAGCTGCGACGGGTTCAAGAACACCACCGGCATCACCGACAGCACGATCACCATCGGCAACGCCTCCGACATCTCCGGCCCGGTCCCGGGGCTCTTCGAGTCGGCGCAGGACGCGGTCAAGGCCTTCGTCGCCTACTACAACCGCAGCAACCCCGACGGCATCTGCGGCCGCTCGATCGAGCTGAAGAACTACGACTCCCGCACCGACGCCAGCGCCGACCAGCGCAACTACGTCGACGGCTGCGACAACGTCTTCGCGATGGTCGGCTCGATGTCGGCCTTCGACTCCGGCGGCGCGTCCACCGCCGAGGGCTGCGGGCTGCCGGACATCCGCTCCACCGCGGTGACCGGGGCGCGCTCGGAGTGCAGCACCTGCTTCGGTGCGCAGTCGACGGTCGCGAGCCAGTTCCAGAACGCCGTCCCCGACTTCTTGAAGAAGAACTTCGCCCAGGCCGCGCAGAACGCCGCGATGGTCTACCTCAGCGCCGGTGCTGCGGCCGAGAACGGCCAGCTCCAGCCCAAGGCGATGGCCGCGCGCGGGATGAAGTTCGTCTACCAGCAGAGCGTGGACACCACGGAGTTCAACTACGCGCCGTACGTCCAGGAGCTGAAGAACGAGGGCGCGCGGCACGTGCAGTTCCTCGGGGGCATCCCCCAGTACGTCCGGATGGCGCAGGCCATGGAGCAGCAGGGCTTCGAGCCGGACGTCTTCGTGGTCGACCCGACCGCCTACCACCCGGACTACGTCGAGGGTGCCGGCAGCGCGGCCGAGGGCACGGTGGCCTTCATCAACTTCGTGCCCTTCGAGGAGGCCTCCACCAACTCCGAGATGCAGCTCTACACGAGCTGGCTGCAGCAGACCAAGCCTGGCGCGACGCCCGACTTCTTCGGCCTGTTCGCCTGGTCGGCGGCGCGGCTGTTCGTCGAGCAGGCCTCCAAGCTCGGCGGCAAGCTCTCCCGCCCCGCGCTGGTCGAGGCCCTGCGCGGCGTGGACAAGTGGACCGCCAACGGCATGCACGCCCCGCAGAGCGTCGGTCCCAAGCGCACCGGTGACTGCTGGCGCTTCGTCCAGGTCAAGAGCGGCAAGTGGGTGCCGATCGGTGGAACCAAGTACACCTGCACAGGCGTCACGGAGGTCTCCTGATGAGCTCGTTCCTGGCCTTCACCATCTTCGGGCTGGTCTCGGGGGCGGCGTACGCCATCGCTGCCTCGGGGCTGGTGCTGACCTACTCCACGACCCGCGTCTTCAACATCGCCCACGGCGCGCTCGGGATGCTGCTGTCCTTCGTCTTCTGGGACTTCAGCGTGCGGCAGGGCATGCCCACGCTGCTGGCGCTCTTCCTGGTGCTCTTCGTGGTCGCCCCCGCCATCGGGTGGTTCCTCCAGCGCTTCGTGGCCCGCGGCTTGGGTGACGCGCCCGTCTCGGTCTCCCTCGTGGTGACCGTGGCGATCCTCGTGGCGACCCTGGGCCTGGCCCAGCAGGTCTGGCCGCCGGAGGCGCGCTCGGTGCAGCCGTTCTTCGCGGGCACCTCCTACGAGATGTTCGGCTTCTTCATCACCGCCCACCAGATCCTCACCATCGTGCTGTCCCTGGTGGTCGCCGTCGGGCTCTACGTCCTGCTCAACCGCACCCGCATCGGGACCGCGATGCGCGCCTCGGTCGACAACCCCGAGCTGCTCAAGCTCTTCGGCGGCCAGCCCGAGCGCGTCGCCGCCCTCTCGTGGGCCATCGGCACCTCGCTGGCGGCCCTCGCCGGTGTCCTGCTCGTCTCGACCGTCGGCCTGGACTACTTCGCGCTGCTGCTGCTGGTCATCAACGCCTTCGCCGCGGCCATCCTCGGTCGCCTCCAGAACCTCCCGCTGACCTTCGTCGGCGCGATGTCGCTGGGGCTGGTCACCTCCTACGCCTCGGGCTACCTGCCCACCGACGGCCTGCTCAACTCCGTGCGCAACGTCGTCCCGGCGCTGTTCCTCTTCGCCGTCATCGTGCTGATGCCCCAGGCCCAGCTGCGCATCGGCCAGGTCAAGGGCATCGTCTCCGCGCCGCTGCCCAGCCCCTTCAAGGCCCTGTCGTGGTCCGGTGCCCTGCTGCTGGGCGTGGCCCTGATCGCCGGCGCCCTGTCCGAGGCCAACCTGCTGCTGGTCGGCACGGCGGCGACGTACGCCATCGTGATGCTCTCGCTGGTGCTCCTGACCGGGTACGGCGGGCACGTCTCCCTGGCGCAGATCACCTTCGTGGGGGTCGGCGCGCTGGCCTACATCAAGATCGACAGCCCCAACCTGGTCGGCCTGCTGCTGGCCGGTCTGGTCGCCGCCGGGGTCGGCGCGCTGGTCGCGCTGCCGGTGATCCGGCTGACCGGGCTCTACCTCGCGCTGGCCACGCTCGCCTTCGCGGTGATCATGGACCGGATGATCTTCCAGGCCGACTTCGCGTTCGGCTTCAACGGCTCGCTCTCGGCCGAGCGGCTCTCGATCCTCGGCTACCAGGTCGACTCCACGGCCGGCTACGTCTGGGTGATGGCGGTGTTCTTCGTCCTCATGGGCCTGGCGCTGCTCGTCGTCCGGGCCGGCCCGCTCGGCCGGATGCTCGTCGCCCTGCGCGACAGCCCCGCCGCGTGCGGCACCCTCGGGCTGGACCAGCGCTGGTTCCGCGTCGGCCTCTTCGCCGCCTCCGCCGGCATGGCCGGCATCGCCGGAGCCCTGTACTCCGGGCTGCGCGGCACCGTCGGCGCGGCAGAGTTCCAGTTCTTCGGCTCCTTCACGCTGCTGCTGCTCGCGGTCGTCTTCGGCGTCACCTCGGTGACCGGCGCGGCGCTCGGCGGGGTCGGGCTGATGATGCTGCCGGTGCTCCAGGCCGACTACCCCGGCATCGCCGGCCTCTTCTTCGTCGTCATCGCCGTGGGCGCGATCCTGCTGGCCCGCGACCCCAACGGCCTCGCCAACCAGCTCTTCCGCCTCGGCCGCCTGCTCGACCGCCGCTTCGGCAACCGGATCCGCGAGCGGATCCCCGTGCTGCCGGTCCCCGGCGGCAGCCTCGGCGGGATGCGGGAGCAGGCCCGGGCCGAGCACGACGCCAACGCCGCGGCCGACCACTCGCTGACCACCGTCGGTCTCGGCGGCGGTACCGCCACGACCCCCGGCCCCGACCAGGGACCGGCCCAAAGCAAGGAGCCCGCCGGTGTCTAGTCTCGCCGAGACCTTTGCGGGCTCGCACCGCGCGAGCGGCGGCCACGACGGGCCGCTGCTCGAGGTCGACCACGTGGTCGTGCAGTTCGGCGGCGTCACGGCCGTCAACGAGGCCTGCTTCACCGCCGACCCCGGCACCGTCACCGGGCTGATCGGGCCCAACGGCGCCGGCAAGACGACCTGCTTCAACGTCATCTCCGGCCTGCAGAAGCCCACCCGCGGCACCGTGCGCTTCCAGGGCAAGGACGTGAGCTCCACCCCCGTCCACCGCCGCTCCAAGCGCGGCATGGGCCGCACGTTCCAGCGCCTGGAGGCCTTCGGGTCGCTCAGCGTCCGCGACAACGTCAAGGTCGCCGCCGACATCCACCGCGGCGTGCTGAAGGGCTTCCTCCCCGGGGGCCACGGCAAGAACATCGACGCCCTGCTGGAGCGGGTCGGCATCGCGGCGTACGCCGACGAGCGCGCCGACTCGATCCCGACCGGCACCGCGCGGCTGCTGGAGCTGGCCCGGTGCCTGGCCGGCGACCCGAAGCTGCTGCTGCTCGACGAGCCGTCCTCGGGCCTGGACGAGACCGAGACCGACGCGTTCGGCGACCTGCTGCGCGACCTGGCGGCGGAGGGACGCGCCATCCTCATGGTCGAGCACGACATGGACCTGGTGATGGCGGTCTGCGACGTCATCCACGTCCTGGACTTCGGCTCGATCATCGCCTCCGGCGACCCGGCCACCATCCGCCGCGACCCCGCGGTGCAGAAGGCCTACCTCGGCTACTCCGACGAGGACGACGCCGAGGCGCACACCGCCACCGACCTGCCGGCGGTCTCCGACGACACCATGGTCATCCCCGCTGCACGTGAAGGAGTGGGCTCGTGAGCGTGCCGATCCTGGAGATTGTCGACCTGCACGCGGCGTACGGCCGCATCGAGGTGCTGCGCGGCGTCAACCTGACGGTGCCGAAGGGTGCGGTGATGGCGCTGCTCGGCCCCAACGGCGCGGGCAAGTCCACGCTGGTCAAGGTCATCTCGGGGCAGAAGAAGGCCACCTCGGGCGACATCCACCTCGGCGGCGTGCACGTGCGCACCGGCGGCCCGGAGGAGCTGGCCCGCCTCGGCCTGTGCACGATCCCCGAAGGTCGCTCGGTCTTCCCCAACCTCACCGTCGAGGAGAACCTCCTCCTCATGTCGTACGCCGGGGTGCCGGCCGAGGCGGTCCTGGAGACCGCCTTCGCCTACTTCCCCCGGCTCAAGGAACGGCGCAAGCAGCTGGCGGGCACGATGTCGGGCGGTGAGCAGCAGATGGTCGCGATGTCGCGGGCCCTGGCCTCCGACCCGGCGCTGCTGCTGCTCGACGAGCTCTCCATGGGTCTCGCCCCGCTGATCGTCGACGAGCTCTACGAGACCGTCGGCCGGATCACCGAGACCGGCGTCTCGATCCTGTGCATCGAGCAGTTCGCCCGCACGGCCCTGAAGATCTCCGACTACGCCGCCGTCATGTCCGGCGGTCGGGTCGTGGCCACCGGCGAGCCCGACGAGATCCTCGAGACCATGTCCGACGTCATCCTGGGAGGTGCCGCATGAGCGGCAGTCGCACTGTCATCCGGCGCTCGCGCGCCCGCCGCCTCGGGGCCGGCCTGGCCGCCTCGGCGGTCGTGTCCCTCGCGCTGCCCCTGGCGGGCGGCGCCACCGCGGCCCCGGCGCCCTCGAGCGCGCCCGTCGCTGCGGCTGCTGTGCGCGCCGCGGACCCGGAGTTCGCCGGCTACGCCTCGACGACGACCGCCACGCCGGTCCGCGTGGAGATCTTCGAGCCGACCATCCCGATCCCGGCCAAGCCGGAGGCCGAGTTCAACATCGGCTTCAGCTCCGTCGTCGCCGACTCCTCCACCACCCGCGGGCGTGCCTCGCTGCTGTGGCCGGGTCCCGCCGTCGGTGAGGGCTTCAAGACCATCGTGGAGAACCTCGGCCTCCCGCCGGAGCTGGCCGGGCCGATCGCCGAGCAGGGCTACCCGGTCCAGGTGAACTCCAACCACCCGGCCGGCCCCGCCTCGGAGTCCGACGAGCAGTTCCCCGGCTCCATCCAGCGCACGAGCGCCTCGGCCGAGAAGACCACCGCGGCGGCCGGCTACTCCACCGACTGCCGGCTCGGGCAGCCCGGTGAGGCCCCGGCCGAGGACGACGAGGGCGGCGAGGAGGGTCCGATCCCCGGGCTCCCCGGACTGCCCGGCCTGCCGATCCCCGGCCTGGACGGACTCTCCGGCCTCACGAGCGGCCTGACCACCGCCGTCACCTCCGGCCTCGGCGACGGACTCGGCTCCCTGAGCGGCGCGCTCGGCGGCAAGGGCAACCGCGCCGAGGAAGAGGTCGCCTGCCCGATCCCCGCGCAGCTGGCCCTGCTCATCGACGTCGGCGGCATGGGGGCCACCTCCACCGTGACCCGCGGCGAGGGCGAGGACGGGATCGAGCGGGTGCGCGCGGTCTCGCGCAGCGCGCTCGGCGAGGTCAGCCTCCTCGGCGGCGTCATCACCCTCGACGGGATCGTCTCGACGGCCACCGTCAGCAGTGACGGCGCCAAGGCCACCACGCGCGGCGTCACCGACTACGGCATCCTCACCATCGCCGGCCAGAAGTTCCGCTTCGGCTCCGACGGCTTCGAGGCCGCCGGCCAGGGCCAGGACCTGCCGGGCCTGCCGGCCGACCCGAACCAGGCCCTCGAGGCGCTGGGCATCCAGCTGCTGCTGCCCCAGCCCACGGAGGAGACCGACAAGGACCAGGGCTCGGTCGCCGTCGGCGGCTTGCAGATCGTCATCGACGCCGGCGTCCTGCGCCGTCAGCTCGACGTCCTGCCGATCGACCAGATCTCCGAGGCCATCAGCGGGCTGCCGTTCCCCGAGGAGGCCGCGCAGCTCAAGAGCCTGCTCGGTGCCGCGCTGAACCTCGCCCCGAAGTTCGTGATCACCCTCGGCAACGCGTCCTCGGCGGTCGACACCAGCCCCGAGATCGAGATCCCCCCGGTCGACCCGGGCACGGTCGACAACGGCCAGAACGGTCCGGTCTCCAGCGGCGGCCCGGGCAGCAGCGGCTCGGCGGGCACCCCGGCGGCTCCCGCCGCCGGCGCGCCGGTGGACGCTTCCGCCGCGGGTGGCGGCGAGCCCGCCATCGGCGACGACGCCCTCCTGGACGCCGCGCCCGCCGGCGCCGGACTCCCCGAGCTGTTCTCCATCCCGGGCGCGCTGTTCTTCGGCGCGATCATCGGGGCGAGCGTCCTCGGCTCCTACCTGCGCCGTCTCGGCATCATGGCGCTCGGCGGCGGGGCCGCCTGCGCCCACGGCCTGCAGTCGGGCCTGCCCGACCTCCGCAAGGCCTGACCGGCCCGCGCGCCGGCGTACCCCCGCAGACCCACCCGCCACCGCCTCGATCGACTGGAGACCCGCGATGACCGACACGACCCTCTCCACCCCCGCCTCCGGCTCGCGCCTCGGTGCGGGTGCCGCGATGCCGCGTGCCGGCTCCCGGGGCGGTGGCTCCGGCGCCGCTCCGGTGGTCAACAACAACTACAAGCTGCTCCAGGTCGTGCTGTTCTGGGCCGGGGCGGTGCTGCTGCCGCTCGGCCTGGTCGTCATCGTGCTGGGGTGGTACGGCGCGGCCAACACGCCGTTCGAGTACGACCAGATCTCCTACCTGGTCTCCGGTGGCCTGCTGGGCCTGGGCCTGACCTTCGCGGGCGGGTTCCTCTACTTCGGGGCGTGGCTGGCCCGGATCGCCGACGACGGTCGCGAGTCCTCCAAGCGCCTGGCCGACACCCTGCTCGTGCTGGCCGACGTGACCTCGCGGGCCGCAGCGGTCCACGCCCCGGAGACCGACACCAACGCACTGCCCGTCGTCGCCGGTGACGGCACCACGCTGCACCGTCGCGACTGCTCGCTCATCGCCCACCGCGACGACCTGCGCCCCGCCGGCGCCAACGCCGCCCACCTCACCGCCTGCCGGGTCTGCAAGCCCTGATCCCACGCCCCCCGGGGGGCCACTGTCGTCAACGCCGAACCGGCGCTTCTTTCCGTACACCGTGTATGGAAAGAAGCGCCGGTTCGGCGTGTGGGGGTCGAGCCGGCGCAGAGTTCCGTACACGGCGTACGGAACTCTGCGCCGGCTCGGCGACCGATGGAGGGTCCGGTGACGGGTCAGTCGGTGGGGATGACCTCGACCGGCTTGGAGCCCAGGACGGTGTCGACGTAGTCGCGGGCGGTCTCGAAGATGTCGACCTCGTGGCCGGCGCGCTCGGAGAGGTACCACCGGTGCTCGAGCACCTCGTGGAAGAACTCGGCGGGCTCCAGCCGGCCGCCGAGGCCGCTGGGGACCAGGCGGGTGATCGGCTCGTAGATCTCGGTGAGCCAGCGCGACGCCACGATGCCGCGGTCCTCGCGGCCCAGGTCGTGGTGCGCGGAGAAGGAGGCCATGTCGTTGAGGAGACGTCGGGCCTGGGCGTCCTCGACGTCGAGGCCGGTGAGCGCCTGCAGCTCGCGGCGGTGGTGGCCGAGGTCCACGACCCGGGGCTGGATGCGGACGCGGTCGCCGTCGAGGTCGGTGACGATGTCGAGCTCCTCGACGTCGAAGCCGAGGTCGTTGAGCCGCTCGATCCGCTGCTCGATGCGCCACATCTCGTGGGTGGAGAACTCCTCCTGGTCGGTGAGCTCGGCCCACAGCTCGTCGTAGCGTCGCGCGAGCATCTCGACCACCTCGTGGGGCGACACCTCGCCGGCGACGGCGTTGCTGGCCTGCAGGTCGAGCAGCTCGGCGAAGACGTTCTCGGTGCCGACGGTGACGTCGTGCTCGCGCAGGCGGTGCGAGAGCTGGTCCTTGAGCTCGCCGGTCTCGGCGTCGACGAGGTACGCCGCGAACCCACCGGCGCTGCGCCGGAAGAGCACGTTGGACAGCGACACGTCGCCCCAGTAGAAGTCCGCGAGGTGCAGCCGGACGAGCAGCACGACGAGGGCGTCGACGAGCGAGGGGAGGTTCTGCGCGGTCGCGCCGTGGGAGAACAGGCTGCGGTAGGGCAGCGAGAAGCGCAGGTGCTCGGTCAGCAGGCACGCGGGCAGCGGCTCGCCGTCGGCGTCGGTGCGGCCGGTGACGACCCCGAGGGGCACGACGGCGGGCAGGCCCATCCGCTGGAGGTCGCGCAGGGTGCGGTACTCCCGGAAGGCGATCTCCTCGACCGTCTCCTTGACGGCGTACACCCGCTCGCCCTGGCGCACGATCCGCACCACGTGCCGCGAGAGGCCGCGGGGGAGCGGCACGACCACGTCGTCGCCCCACTCCTCCAGCGGCGTGGACCAGGGCAGGCGGACCAGGCCGGGGTCGGGTCGGGCGGCGACGATCCGCATGGGTGGAGGGTACGCCGCCCGCCGCGGGTCGGCTCCCGGGCTCAGACGGCCCAGAGCGTGACCGAGGGTCCGTCGGCCGGGCCGTCGGGCTCGGTGGACAGCAGCAGCTCTGGGGTGGTCGGCAGCGGCAGGTCGAGCGCGGCGCCGGCCGCTCGGCGGGCGACGACCAGGATGGTCCCGGCGGGGTGCTCGCGCAGGAACGCCAGGCAGTCGTCGTCGACGTGCGCCCACCGCAGGCTGCCGTGCACGAGGGCGGGGTGCTCGCGGCGCGCGGCCGCGAGGGCGGCGTACGTCGACAGGGTCGCTTCGTCCCACTCCTCGCGGCGGTGCCAGGGCATCGGGCGGCGCGAGTCCTCCCCGAGGACGCCCTCGAGCCCGATCTCGTCACCGGCGAAGAGCATCGGCACCCCGGGCAGGGTGAACTGCAGACCGGCCGCGACCCGGTGCAGGGTGCCGGAGCCGGTCAGCGTGCGGATGCGGGCGGAGTCGTGGGAGCCGAGGATGTTCCAGGACTGGGCAGTGGCGCGCCAGCCGTAGCGGGCCTGCCACTCGCGGATCGTGCGGTGCACGAGCGGGCCGCCGCGGCGGGCGACCGGCAGCGGGCGGCCGAAGGCGCGGGCGGGGGAGCCGGGGGCGCGCAGCCACGACCAGACCGGCCAGGAGAAGCCGGAGTAGTTCATCGTGCCGTGCCAGCCGTCGCCGTCGAGGTCGCCCGAGGCGTCGTGGTTGTGCTCGCCGATGACCCAGGCGTCGGACCGCTCGGCCTCGGCGGTGCGGCGCACGGCGCGGGCGACGTCGTGGTTGACGTCGATCCCGCCCAGGCGGCCGGTCATGTTGGCGACGTCGATCCGCCAGCCGTCGAGGCCGACCGGCAGACGCATCCAGCGGGCGACGACCGAGTCGGGCCCCTCGACCATCGCGGCGCGCATCTCGTCGCGGGTGTGGTCCAGCTTGGGCAGGGTGTGGTGGCCCATCCAGCACTCGTAGGAGCCGTCGGGCCGGAAGCAGTACCAGTCGCGGTGGGGGTCGCCCGGGTCGGCGAGTGCTGCGCGGAACCACTCGTGGGTGTCGCCGGTGTGGTTGGAGGTCAGGTCCCCGAGCAGCCGCATCCCTCGGGCGTGCAGGCCCTCGGCCAGCCGGGCGTAGGCCTCGTCGCCGCCGAGCAGGTCGTCGACGCGGTCGAAGGTCGAGGCGTTGTAGCGGTGGTTGCTCTCGCCGGGGAAAACGGGCGTCGTGTAGAGCACCGTCGCGCCGGTCGCCTGCACGTGGTCGAGGTGCTCCGTGACGCCGTCGAGGTCGCCGCCGAAGTACTGCAGCGGCGTGCGCGGGTCGGTGCCCTCGAAGACCACCTCGTCGTCCCAGCCGGCCGGGACGGCCCAGTCGGGCCCGGGGCGCTCGTCGGCCGCCGCGGAGCGCGCGAACCGGTCGGGGAAGACCTGGTAGACCACGGCCTCCCGACCCCAGGCCGGCGCGGCGGCGTGCGCGCTGAGCTTGAAGTCGAAGGTGTCCGGCCCGTCGTGCTCGACCACGCCCGCGGCGCTCAGCCAGCGCTGCGTGCCGTCGGAGTGGGCCAGCAGGAAGCGGTAGTGCGTGACGGGGTTGTGCACCGGCAGCTCGCCCTCCCACCAGCGGGCGTCCGGGTCCGCGCCGACGGCGCCCACCGCCGGGTCGGGCACGTGCGGGGCGCAGGCGTGGAAGACCGGCTCGGCGTCGTACGTCGTGCGGAGCCAGACGCGCTCGACCTCGCCGGCCGGGTCCGCGGCGTGGGTGCGCAGGCGGACCTTGACCGGCCAGCCCAGGGCCGGGGTCTCGGTGTCGAGGTACAGCGGGGAGCCGTCGTGGTGGGGCTCGTGCAGCAGGCTCATGGAGCCATCATCGCGGCCCGTGGCCGAGGCGGCGAACCGTGATGAGAGCCCTGGTTGCCGACTGACTAGAACGTGTTCTAGGTTCGCGCCATGAGTCGCGTCGTCGTCGTCACCGGGGCTGCCTCCGGCATCGGGTTCGCCACCGCGGAGCGCTTCCGCGACCTGGGGGACACCGTCTTCGGGCTGGACATCGCCCCCACCGTTCCCGACGGGGTGACGTACGTCGAGTGCAACGTCGGTTCGAAGGCGGCCGTCGACGCGGCCATCGCGGTGTGCTCCGAGGGTGGGCGGATCGACGTGCTGGCCAACGTGGCGGGCGTCGTGCAGTTCGGCCGGTTCGAGACCGTCACCGAGGAGGTCTTCGACCGGACTCTCGACATCGACCTCAAGGGCCCGTTCTTCCTCATGCAGGCCGCCCTGCCGCACCTGCGGGCCGCGAAGCGCAGCTGCATCGTCAACGTCTCCTCGGTGGCCGGCCGGGTCCCGCAGCCCTACTCCGCGGCGTACTCCGCCGCCAAGGGCGGGCTGACCCAGCTCACCCAGGCCCTCGCTCTCGAGCTCTCGCCCGAGGGCATCCGGGTCAACGCCGTCTGCCCCGGCACCGTCGCCACCCCGCTGGTCGACCAGGTCGCGGCGTCCTACCCGCCCGACCTCGACGCGCGCGTCCAGGACCGGCTGCTCATGATGCTGCCGGGCCGCGCGATCACCCCCGACGAGATCGCCTCCTCGATCGTCTACCTCGCCTCGCCCGAGGCCCGGATGATCACCGGCTCGGTCCTCGCCTTCGACGGGGGCATGGGCTGACCTCGGGTTGGTCCAGCCGTCCCCTGTTCACTCGAAGGGATGAGCCCTAGGCTCGCGAACGGCGCGACCCGGCGCCTCCTGACCAGGAGTGCTCCCTCATGCGTCCTCCGACTCCTCGATCCCTCGTCTCCCGGTGCACCGTCGCGGTCGTCCTGACCGCGGCTCTCGCCGGATCCGCCGCGGCCCTCCCCGGTCCGGCTGCCGGGACCCCCGCTGCCCAGGCGCGGGAGGCCGCCGGCACGCCGATCCTGCTCTCCGACGACGCGGCCTCGGTCCCGGACGTCGCTGTCGACGCCGACGGCACCGCCCACATCGCGTGGCGCGAGGACCGCGCCGACGGTCCCTGGACCGTCTACTGCCGGCTGCCTCGCGGCGCCTCCGCCTGCCAGGACCAGCAGGACCTCGGCACGACGCCGACCTTCCAGTTCGGTCCGGTCGGGGTCGTGCTGCGGCGCGACGGCACCGTCAGCGTGCTGGCCTACTACTGCTGCGGGGAGGACGAGGGCACGGCCCTGTGGGAGTCCACCGATGGCGGCGCCACCTTCGGCCCGCCTCGCACCATCGGCTCGGTCGCCCCCGAGTCGGTCGTCGAGGGGCCGGGGCTCAACACGCTCATGACCGGGTTCTCCGGCTCCGGTGCTCCGCTGGGCGCCGGCGTCCAGGTGATGCCGACCGACGACTCCCCGGTGACCGGCTACGCCACTCTCGACGACACCACCGAGGGCGGGGCCTACTACTCCGGAGGCGTCGCACTCCTCGACGACACCACGCCGGTGACGGCCTACACCGACCTGGAGGACACCTACGTCCGGGTCTACGACCGGAGTGCCGGCGGTGACTACAACGAGGCCGGCAACTGGGACGGCTCGGTCCTGCTGCCCGACGAGGACGAGCCGACCATCGTCAGCGGACCCTCGGGTGCCTACCTCATGACGCACGTCGAGTACGACGACGACCCGCTGCGCGACGCCTACCAGGTGCGTCGGCTCTCGCCCGCCACCGGCGAGCCGGGCATGCCCTTCCTGGCCACCGACATCCGCGACTCGCTCTTCGGGACCTTGACCGCCGACGCCGCCGGCGGGCTCACCGCGGTGTGGACCGACGAGGGCGACGACGCGCCGATCCGGGCGTCGTACTCCGCGACCGGCGCGGGCTTCACCGCGCCCGGCACCGTGGTCGAGGGAGTGCGCGCCTTCAACTTGCGGGTCTCCACCGCCGGCGACGGTGGTGGAGCGGTCGTCTGGGACGAGAACACCGACGACGGAGCGGCGTACGTCGCCGTCATCCCTGTCGGCGGCGTCGCGCCCGACGGCGAGCCGGAGGAGCCGCCCACGTCCGTGGGCGGCTTCACCCCGCCGGACAGCACGAAGGCCTGCACGCGCCAGGTGCTCGTCAAGCCTGGTGTGCTCGCGGCGGTCCAGGGCGGCGGGTGCTTCGAGGAGTCGCCGAAGGGCTCGGGCCGCTGGTCCACCACGGGCGACGTCAACGTCAACGGCATCCGGTTCGTCGGCGGCAAGAGCTCCACCACGATCGGGCTCGACACCGTCAAGCACACGATCTCCGCCTCCGCCGGCGTCGTGCAGATGGCCGGACCGCTGGTCTTCTCCAAGGACGCCGGCACCTGGGACGTGGACGGGACGACGACCTTCGAGGGGCTGGAGAAGTTCGGCATCACGCTGCTCGACCTGCCGGCGCTCGGCCGTGCGACCGTTGACTTCGGCAAGGACGAGGCCTTCGTGACCGCCAACCTTGCGCTGCCCAAGCCCTTCGACCTCGTGACCGGTGCGACCACGCTGCGCACGACGATGCTCGGCGGCCTCGACCTGCGCGGGATCACGCTCAAGGTGCCGTCTCTCGCGATCGGCGAGTTCGGGATGCGCGACCTCACGGTCACCTACGACGCCTCGAGCTCGACCTGGACCGGCACCGTCGACCTCAAGCTGCCACCGGCCGGCGAGTACGCCCGGCTCACCCTCGGCCTGCGCCAGGGCAAGCTCGTCCGGCTCTCGTTCGCCTACGGCGGCCCGCCGTTCCCGTTCCAGGTCTACCCGGGCCTGTGGCTCAAGAACGCCGGGTTCGACTACAACGGGACCAACGGGTTCGCGCTCGGCGGCGGTGTCGACCTCGCCGCGCCCACGCCCTCCGGACCGATCACCTTCGACGCGATCGGCAGTCCGCCGGGCACCGGTGGCGGGTTCCTCTTCGAGCAGCCCTCCTCGGGCCCTGCGCACCTGCGCATCGCCGGGAGGATGGGGCTCTACGGTGTCGACCTGGCCGGAGCCAGCGCCGACTTCTACACCGACGGGCGCTTCGCCTTCGCCGCCGGCTTCGCCTTCGGCCTGTCCCGCCTCGGCGTCAGCGGCGACATCGCGGGAGCCGTCGACCTGGACGCCGGCACCTTCCACGCCCAGGCCCAGGCCGAGGTCTGCGTGGTCTTCTGCGCCGGCGCGAAGGGCATCGTCTCCGACGTGGGCATCGCCGCCTGCGCGTCCATCGAGTTCGGCGTCGACCCGTTCTCCTTCGAGCTCGCCTTCCTCGTGGGCTACCAGTGGGCCACCGGGCTCGACGTCGGCACCACCTGCGACCTCGGCGCCTACCTCACACCCCGAAGCGGCGGCTCGGGGTCCTCGAGCGAGGTCGTGGTCGGCCCCGACGGCACCATCTTCCTGCCGCCGGGCGACGCCCGCTCCTACTCCGTCGACGTCCCCGGTGTCGGCGGGGTCCCGCTCATCACGGTCCGCGACATCGACGGCGACGTGGTCGTCGCCTCGGACCCGGCCGCACCGCTCGACCCGCAGAACGGCGACCGGGTCGTGCTGGTGCCCAGCGAGGCCACCAGTTCCGTGCGGGTCGTCATCGTGACCACGGCGAGCGTCGCGGGAAGCGTCTTCCGGGTCACGGCCTCGCCAGCTGGGCGGGTCCTGGCCACCCGGTCGGCCGGTGCTGGACATGGGGACTCCGCGCGCCGGGAGACCGTCCCGGCGTTCCAGGTCGCTGCGTCGTACCCGGTCTCGACCGTGCGCGCCACCCTGGCGGGCGCCGGCCGCGCACGGACCCTCACCTGGGAGGCGACGAACCTCGCCGACGCCTCGCGGTCGCTGCGCTTCGTCGAGACCGGTGAGGACGGCGTCGCGGCCATCCTCGGAGAGACCTTCGCGTCGTCCGGCTCCCTGCCCGTGACGGTGACCGGCCCCGCCGGTCCCCGCACCATCTCCGCCGTCGTCGTCGACGACCGCGGCCAGTCGGTGTCGAGCACCGAGGTCGCGACGTACGACGCGCCGGGCCCCCTGCTGCCCGGCAAGGCCACGCTGCTCAAGGCCAAGCTGGCCAAGGGCGGGCTGGTGGTGTCGTGGAGGAAGGGCGCCGGCGCGCCGGTCGACCACTGGCGGGTCACCGTGGCTCTCCAGGACGGCCGCCGCCTGCTCCTCGACACCACGCGCACCTCGCTGAGCATCCCCAAGGTCGGGAAGAAGGACCGGGTGCAGGTCGTGGTGACCGGCGTCGACGCCCTCGGGCTGGAGGGCCGGCCGGCGAAGGTGGTCCGTCGCTGACCACTAGGATCGGTCCGCCCGGGTGACCGGGCACGCCGGTGTAGCTCAGTAGGTAGAGCGCCTCTCTTGTAAAGAGGATGTCGCGGGTTCGACTCCTGTCACCGGCTCCAGTCCCCGACCGGAGGGCGCGTGACGCGCTGGGTACCTCGCTCGCCCTCCGATCCGGGGCAGGTCGGCCGCCTCGGCTCAGTGCACGCGGCGCGGCGTGAAGGTCGCCGGCGGGTCGGCGATCGCGTCCTGGGCGTCGACCAGCCGGATCTCGCGGTGACCGGAGGCCAGGGTCTCCTCGAGCACGGCGAAGACGGTGCCGGTGGTGCGGGCCAGGGCGTCGGCGGGCGAGCCGGTCTCGTGCAGGTGTGCGAGGTAGAGCGCGGCGGTGACGTCGCCGCAGCCGTTGGGGGTGATGGGCAGCAGCGGGGTGGTGACCGCCCAGGCGCCCTCGTCGGAGACGGCCAGCACCTCGAGGTGGCCCTCGGGGACCTCGTCGTGCAGCACCGAGGTGACCAGGACGTGGCGAGGCCCGCGAGAGCGGACGACCTCGACGGCGGCCAGCACGTCCTCGAGGGTGCGCGTGGTGGTGCCGGCGAGGAAGTCCAGCTCGAAGTGGTTGGGGGTGATCACGTCGGCGGCCGGGACGACGGTGTCGCGCAGGAACTCCGGGATGCCCGGGCGCACGAACATCCCGCGGCCCACGTCGCCCATGACCGGGTCGCAGCAGTAGAGCGCATGGGGATTGAGCTCCTTGACCCGGGCGACCGCGTCCAGCACGACCCCGCCGACAGCCGGGTCGCCCTGGTAGCCCGACAGCACGGCGTCGGCGGTGCCGAGGGCCCCGCGGTCGTCGATGCCCGCGATCACCTCGGCGACGTCGGCCGGGTCGAGCAGGGGGCCGCGCCACGCGCCGTACCCGGTGTGGTTGGAGAAGTGGACCGTCAGCACCGGCCACACCTCGTGGCCGAGCCGCTGCAGCGGGAAGACGGCCGCGGAGTTGCCGACGTGGCCGTAGGCCACCGAGGACTGGATCGAGAGGACGCGCACGGGACCAGTATCGGCTGGGACGAGTCCGCGAGATCGACTAGAACAGGTTCCAGTTCTGGCGTAGGGTGAGCGCCGACACATTCCGTCGGTATGTCAAGGGTGGATCATGGCCAAGAAGGCTCCTTACTCCAACGAGGCTGACTACGTCGTCGTCGGCTCCGGCTCCTCCGGCGCGGCGATCGCCGGGCGTCTGGCCCAGTCCGGGGCGCGCGTCATCGTCCTCGAGGCGGGCAAGACCGACGAGAAGTTCCTGACCAAGAAGCCCGGCATGATCGGGCCGATGCACGCGGTCCCCGAGATCAAGAAGACCGTCGACTGGGGCTACTACTCGGTGCCCCAGAAGCACATCCTCGACCGCAAGATGCCCGTCCCGCGCGGCAAGGTGCTCGGCGGCTCCAGCTCGGTCAACGGCATGGTCTACGTCCGCGGCAACCGCGCCAACTACGACTCCTGGGCCGCCGAAGGCAACGCCGGCTGGGACGCCGACTCCGTCAACGCTGCCTACCGGCGGATGGAGGACTACGAGGGCGGCGCCGACCAGTTCCGCGGCGAGGGCGGCCCGATCCGGGTCACCGTCAACAAGACGCCCCAGGAGGGCTCGCTCGACTTCATCCAGGCCACGGCCGAGGTGACCGGCTGCCAGGTCCTCGACGACTACAACGGCGCCTCGCAGGAGGGTGTCGGCCGGATGCAGCAGAACGCTGCCGACGGCCTGCGCTACTCCGCCTCCCGCGGCTACATCCACCACCTCGCGCCCTCGACCCTCGAGGTGCAGACCCAGGTGCTGGTCACCAAGGTCGTCATCGAGAACGGCCGGGCCACCGGTGTCCGGGTCCGTGACAAGGACGGCTCCGAGCGCACCATCCGGGCGGGCAAGGAGGTCATCCTCTCGGCCGGCTTCGTCGGGTCCGCGCAGATCCTCATGCTCTCCGGCATCGGGCACGCCCAGCACCTCAAGGACCACGGCATCGAGGTCGTCGCTGACCTCCCGGTCGGCGACAACCTGCACGACCACATGTTCCACGCGATGACCTTCCACACCACGACCTCGAAGCTGCGCGGCAAGCCGTTGTTCTTCGCCAAGGGCGTGGCCAAGGAGGTGGTGCGCCCCGGCTCGACGTTCCTGGCCAACTCCGTCTTCGAGGTCCTGGCCTTCCTCAAGTCCAGCCAGGCGGTCGGCAACGTCCCCGACCTGCAGCTGCACCTGCTGCCGTGGGCCTACGTCTCGCCCAACCAGGACGAGCCGATCCGCCACGACGTCGACCCCCGCCCGGCGCTGACGGTGCTGACCACGCTCATCTACCCCAAGAGCCGCGGCACCCTGCGCCTGGCCTCGGCCGACCCGACCGCGACGCCGCTCATCGACCCGGCGTACCTCGCCGAGTCCGCCGACCTCGACCTGCTCACCGAGGGCTCGGAGCTGGTGCGCGAGATCTTCGCGGCGAAGGCCTTCCGCGGCACCGTGAAGGACGAGATCCACCCCGGCAGGGCGCTCCAGGGCTCCGACCTGCGCCAGGCGATCCTCAACCGGGCGACCTCGGTCTACCACGGCGTCGGCACCTGCAAGATGGGCGTCGACGAGACCGCC
>Ga0172375_10002952_pt1 | contig 26148 bp, 22 predicted proteins | sample LakKiv1m_FD_114537 | JGI IMG/M metagenome (GOLD analysis project Ga0172375, IMG submission 114537) | Freshwater microbial communities from Kabuno Bay, South-Kivu, Congo - kab_092012_11.1m | ecosystem: Environmental > Aquatic > Freshwater > Lake | place: Democratic Republic of the Congo...
CCCGGCGGCACGTACACGGTTCCACCGCCGGCGCGACCGGCCTCGTCCAGCGCCGCCTGGAATGCCGGCGTGTTGTCCGGGAGGTCAGGCGAGGCGCCGTGGCGGGTGACCGTGAAGAGGCTGGCGGTACGCGGGCCGCGGGGCGGGGCTGGCGGATGGGGGACCCATTTGAGGGGGGTGGACCCCGTGGGCGTGTGGCTCACCACGCAGTCGGCGTTGCGGGTGCGGTCTTCGATGGCGGCGGGGTCGGCCATCCGGCAGCCGAGGATGCGGGCGCGGCTGACGGCCTCTCCCAGGACCACCGCCGGCGTAGCCTTGGCCAAATCGCAGTCGATCAGCGAGAGCTGGCCTGAGGTGGCCTCGGTCCGGCCCTCCAGGCGGCAGTTCTGGAATGAGAGCAGTCCCGTGCCCTCCAGCAGCACGGCCGCCGCGGGGCCAGCGAAGGTGCAGGTGTTGAACTGCGCCACGGTGTCGAACGAGGGGGAGCCATGCAGGGCCCGGTCCCCGCCGAACTGGCAGGCTGTCGCCGACAGGCCGATGCCGTTGAGGCGGTCCAGGCGGAGAGCCGTGCCACACTGGCGGAAGGTGCAGTCGAGCATGACGGCGTTGGTGGTGCCCTGTTTGCCGGCGCGGAAGCGGATGCCCGTGGCCAGTCCTTCGGCCTCGATACCGATGATATACTCCCAGTCACTGCGTCCGATATCGAGGCCGATAGCGCTGCGCGCGAGGTGATCGCGCAACGCCTGGCGCCGGGCCGTCTCAGCGGGGGCCTCGGGCAGGCGGCTCTGTTCCCAGACCCGCGGGCTGAGCACCAGGCCGTTGAGGCGTCCGATGTCGGTGGTGGTGTCGATGGCCAGACCGGTCTCCAGGGGCGTCATGTAGAGCTGGCGGACCGTATGCAACTCATTCCAGTCAGGGCCGATGCGCAAACCGCGATAGGGATTCACCAGGGTGACGTTCATCAGGGTGATGTTGTCGCCCCCCTTGGCTTCGGATGTGCCTACGGTCCACGGGTAAGGGGTGACGGCCTCCGGCCGCTGTCGTGGGTACCATACCGAGAGCTCCCGCAAGCCGCTGCCGCGCTCCAGAGCGATGGTGTCCGGGGCCTCTACCTTGCCGGGACGGTCGTCTACCGCCAGGATGGTGCCGCGCACGCCGCGGTCCGGCGTGGCCCACTCGCCGCGCAGGGCGACACCCTCGCGCACGACCAGGGGTTGCCGCAGCGGGTACGTTCCCTGGCTCAGGAAGATGACGCCGCCGCCCGCTGCCCCCACCCGGTCGATGGCTGCCTGCAGGCGCGGTCCGGCGTCCTCCTCCCCGGCCACCGGGGCCAGTACCAGGCTGGCGATGATGGTGTCGACCGCCGGGAGTTGTGGTACCACCACCCGCGGCTCCAGCGGCTCCTGGCCCGCGAGTCCCAGGGCACTGGCGGTTCCGATGAGGGCCACGAGGGTTCCGGTTTTGGTCATCTCGGATTGCTCTCCGTGGACTATGGACCATGGACTATGGACTATGGACCATGGACTGTGGACTGTGGACTGTGGACCATGGACTGTGGACCATGGACCATGGACTGTGGACTGTGGACTGTGGACTGTGGACTGTGGACTGTGGACTGTGGACCATGGACTGTGGACTGTGGACTGTGGACTGTGGACTATGGACTATGGACTATGGACTTCGGTCCTTGCGCCCTCGACCCTCGTCCCTCGACCCTGCTCACTTCAGACCGGCGGCCGGTGGGGTCCCTGCATGGGCGCTGCACCCGGGAGGATGCGGTAGATCATGGCCCGCTCCACCACCCACTGGCCGTTGCCCTGCAGGTTCTCGACGTCCTTGAAGTGCTCGAAGCCGACCTTGAGGTAAAGGCTGTAGGCCCGCTCGTTGTCCACCATGGTCGTCAGCTCGATGGCCTCGCAACCGGCTGCGCGCCCCTGCTCGATCAGCATCTCCATCATGGGACGACCGAGACCCTGGCCCTGTTGGTCGTCCACCAGGCCGATGCCCAGCAACGGCACCCGCCGTCGCACGTACCAGAGGAAGAAGTAGCCGACCAGGCGCGGGCCATCGAAAAGCCCCAGCGTCAGGTCCTCCCCCGACTCGGAGCGGGCGAGCACCCGCACCACGGTCTCATCGTCGTAGGGATGCGGTAGGAACCAGCGCCGCGAGGGCCCCGACAGCTCCTGGTTGAAACGCTGCAGAGCAACCCCATCACCATACCGTAAGCGTCTTTCCAGTAATGACTTGCCAGACTTTGTCTGGAGCGTCCTGGTGGCCTCGAGGCTGAGCATGGCTGGCTCACCCGCCCTGGGCTATGTCGAGCACACGGAGCATCCACTCCAGGTTCCGCATCGCCATGCGGCCGGGGACCTCGGCCTTGCCGTCGCGGAAGCTGCGGATGAGCCGGCGCATGGCGTCCTCGCTGTCATGGGTGCCGTCAGGGGTGGTGATCCGCACCTGGAAGAGCCCTGCGGCGTCGGCGTAGCCCCCGATATCGAAAGGATAGCCGTTGAAGGTCAGTTGGCGGACGTTCCTGGGCTCGGTATCGCGGTGGTCGGTGTGGATATCACAGGCCACGGCATTGCCCTCAGGCCGAAGCAGGCGGAAACGCGCCCGGGCACAGTGGTCCGCGAACCCCAGCTCGAGGCTAGGCCAGTCCACCTGGCCATCCGGGCAGATGGCCTGGATGGCCCCGAGCATGTGGGGCGCCAGGTCCACCCAGGTCTGACAGGGGTCGGGAGCGCGGCCGCGCGTGGGCGAGACGAGGTAGCCGCGGTAGCTCTCCAGGTGCCGGAAGCGTTCCGGGCAGATCGCCAGGCAGGTCCTGGCCGCCACCACGTACTGGGTGCAGACGCCGAAGCGGACGCGCTGCCGCCGGGCCAGGCCGATGAGCTCCTTGGCCTGCCCCATCATCTCCCGGGAGGTCAGTTCGGCATCGTAGACAAAAGGCTTCTCGCAGAGGACGCTGCAGCCGGCGCGGAGGGCCGTTCGGGCGTGGACGTAGTGCATCTCCGTGGGGGTGCACACGTCGACGATGTCCGGGCGTTCCGCGGCCAGCAGTTCGTCCAGGGAGGTATACCCGCGGCCCTGGAAGGGGAACATACCCTTGAGCGTCTCGACGGCGCGGGCCACGCTCTCGGGGGTACGCCCCAGGATGGCGCGGACCTGGGCCCCCTCGACGTGCCACCACTTCGCGTGGTGCTTGCCGATACCGGCCGTTCCGAGGATGGCGACGGACCTGCTCTCAGACCCAGCGTTCATGGCTCCGAGTCCTCCCTGATCCTGAAGTCCGCGCCGGCCCGGTACAGAGACTGGGCCAGCGAGGAGCGGACGAAGCCCACCACCTTGGTCCCTTGGTAGCCCAGGAGGCGCTCGACATCCGCTGAGGTCAGGCAACACACCAACGGACAGGCAAACTGCCGCTGCAGCTCGCGAACCGTGCGTTCCGACGCGTCCGTGGTCACCCAGACGAAGACGAGGCGCTTCCCCAGACGGGCCAGCCGTTCGCGGCCGGTCACGGCAATCCCTGCGCGCCGCGCAAAGGGCGCCAGCTTACTGAACTCGGCGATCGGCATCCAGCAGTTCCCGCAGCGCGGCCACGACCTCCTCGCGGTTCTCCATGAGGGCCGCGCACGTGGGCACGACGCGCACCGTCTCCTGAGCCCGCAGGCGCTCCAGGCTCAGCGCCGCCGGTTCCAGGTCCATCTTGTTGGCCACGATGATGGCCGGCCGGCGACTGAGGCCCTCCTGATGGAACTCCAGCTCCCGCCGGAGTGCAGCCAGGTCGGCCAGGGGGTCGCGGTCGTCGACACCGCCCATGTCCAGGACGAAGCAGAGGGCTCGGCAGCGCTCGATGTGGCGTAGGAAGTCATGTCCGAGCCCGACCCCCAGGTGGGCCCCGTCGATGAGCCCGGGGATATCCGCTACCGTGAAGCGGCGGAAGTCGTCCGCCGCCACCACCCCGACGTTCGGGTGCAGCGTGGTGAACGGGTACGAGGCGGTCTTGGGATGGGCATCGGAGATGGCCCCGATGAGGGTCGACTTGCCGGCGTTGGGGTAGCCCACCAGGCCGATGTCGGCCACCACCTTGAGCTCTACCTGGAGAATGCGTCGCTCGCCCGGCTGGCCTGGAGTCGTCTCCCGCGGCGCCCGGTTGGTGGAACTCACGAAGCGCGAATTGCCCTTGCCGCCGGCGCCCCCCCGGGCCACCACGCACTCCTGGTCCTCGACCGCGAGGTCGACCACCAGGTCGCCACTGTCCACATCGTAGACCAGGGTCCCCACCGGCACGCGGACCACCAGGTCCGGCCCGTTGGCGCCGTGGCAATCTTTGCCGCGCCCGTGCACCCCAGGCTTTGCCCGCCAGTGTTGTTTGAACTTCAGGTCCACCAGGCTCTGCTCGCTGGTGACCGCCCGGAAGATGACGGAGCCACCGTTCCCGCCGTCCCCGCCATCGGGACCCCCGAAGGGAACGAACTTCTCGCGCCGGAAACTGCTGCATCCTTTGCCGCCGTCACCGGCGTGGACAATGACCCTGGCTCTGTCGACAAACATGGGCATTCGGCCCGGGTTCAGCCCTTGCCGGCAGCGGCATCGAAGGCAGCCCGCAGCTCTTCCTTCTTGCGTTCCCGCTTGGCCTCGAGCGAGCGGATCTCGTCGGCGAGGTCGTCGGCGATCCGCTTCAGCTTCTCGGCGTCCGTACCGGCGTCGCGGTTACGGGCCTCGGCGGCGAACTTCGCCTGGACGATCCGGGAGGCATAGAGCCGGTCCACGTCGGCGAGTTGCTCTTTCTGGTCCGCCGAGTAGACCCTCATCTTGCCACCCAGGCGTTCCATCGCCAGCTCATAGGCGCTCTTCATCGAGGAGACCTTCACGCACAGGGAGAGGTTCCGTGGCTGATTGGCCTACCATAGCCTCGGGCTGGCAGCGGGGCAATGTCCACCGGCCCCGCCGCAGGGGGTTCCAGGATCGCCATCGGCGCGTCGACAGACCCCCGCAGGCGCGGGACTGCAGGTCCCAGCTCCGACTGGGACCCCTGGGCCGAACGGACTTCGGCCCCACAGCCGCCAGGCTGACGACGGTTTCGCGAAACAGCCCCGGCCCCGCCGCGGTCACTGGCCCCGGCCCCAGCGCCGCGGCCCGCTATATTACCGGCTGGATATGCTCGGACGCTGGCCGTCGGCGCCGCTACGGAGGACCCATGGGACGGATGGTGCAGGCGATCACGGTCGGGCCACTGGCGGTGAACTGCTACCTGGCCTGGGATGCAGACACCCGCCAGGGCGTGGTGATCGACCCCGGCGACGACCCTGACGACATCGCCGACGTGATCGCCGCGACCGGCATGACGCCGACCGCGGTGCTGTTGACGCATGGGCATGTGGACCACATCCGCGGCGTCGGCGGCCTCGTCCGCCGGTACCCCGTCCCGGTCTACGTTCACGCGGCAGACCGGGGCCTCTACCTGAGTCCGGCGAACGCCCTGGAGCCCTGGTTGCCTGCGGCCGGGGGGTTGCCGGAGCCCGTGGTCGACCTGCCGGGCTGCGGCGGCCTGGCCGTCTGCGTGCTGGCGACGCCGGGGCATACGCCCGGCAGCGTCTGTTTCCATCTGCCTCAGGCAGGGGTACTGTTCTCGGGCGACACCCTGTTCTGCGGCGGCGTCGGGCGTACCGACCTCCCCGGCGGGAGCGGTTTAGCCCTCGACCGCTCGATCCGCTCGGTGGTCTATGCGCTGGCCGCGGAGACCCTGGTCTATCCCGGCCATGGCGACGTGACCACGGTGGGTGCAGAGAAGCGCACGAACCCTTTTGTGCGGCCATGATCGCTCGCCGCCAGCGGCCGTGCCGGACGGGTAGTCTCGGAGGCGATGGACCTCGGCGCGAGACCGCGGTCTGGAGGCGCGGGTATCCGCCTCCGCGCGGCGGGTTGCGGAGGACCCGCCCGCCAGGGGTCCCCGGCACCACCGGGAACGCGGCGCCGGTGTGTGGATGTGGCGTCTACGGAGCGCCCGGAAGCGCGCCCCCGCCGGCGCCAAGGAGCCTGCCGTGAGCAGCCCCAGTGATCGTGCCCTGGTCTCCGCCTACATCATCACCTTCAACAACGAGCGCACCCTCGAGGTCGCCCTGCGCAGCCTGCACTGGGTGGCTGAGATCGTGGTCGTGGATTCGTTCAGCACCGACCGCACCCTCGAGATCGCCCGCCGCTTCGCCACGCGCGTCGAGCAACGCCCCTGGCCAGGGTTCCGCGACCAGTACCAGTATGCCTCCGAGCGGTGCACCCACGACTGGGTCCTGTTCATCGATGCTGACGAGGAGATCTCTCCCGCCCTGGCCGTCGAGATGCAGGAAGCGCTGCGGGCGAACCAGGCCCTCCCCGAGGCCGAGCAGGCCTGCGCTTTCCGCGTCGACCGCCGCACCTACTACCTCGGCAGGTGGCACCTGCACGGCGGCTGGGTGCCCGACCATGAGAACCGCCTCTACCGTCGTTCCCGGGGGCGTTGGGAAGGGGGGCTCCACGCGACCGTTCAGGTGCAGGGCCCCATCCGGGTGCTGCGTCATTACTACTACCACTACACCTACGCGGGGATCTCCGACCAGTTGGACACCATCGACCGGTACTCCGGCTCCGCCGTCAAGGACATGCTGGAGGCCGGCACCCGCTTCTCGCTGTTCCGGCTGCTGGGGAACCCCCTGGCGCACTTTATCCGCGACTACCTGCTCAAGGGTGGCTTCCGCGAGGGCCTCCCCGGCCTCATCGTGGCGATCAACACTATGTTCTACGTCTTCACCAAGTACGCCAAGCTCTGGGAAGCCCGGCACTCGTATCCGCCCTTTGGTGACCGGGACCGGCTGCCGTGAACGGAGACCGACCATGATGGCTGGGCCCGGCACCGGACCCCAGTTGGAGTTCCCCCTGGACTGGCAGGGCCGCATCGTGGCCCGGGCTGACGCGCCGGCGGTGCCGATGCAGATCGGCCAGGCCCTGCAGGCCTTCGGCATGGCCGCTGAGCCGGTCCCCGTGAACCGCTCGTCTCAGGGACGCTACGTCACCTATGGCGTGCGCGTGACCATCCCCGACCGACTGACCTGGCAGCAGCTTGGTTACGCCCTGTCCCGGATCGATGGCGTCCGCTCCGTGTTCTGATGGCCTGCGCTCGTCCCCGTCCACCGCCCTCGACGAGAGGTCGCCTTGCGCCGGGGCGCGGGGGCCGGCATGTTGTTTGTGGGCGTGGCGCGGCGGGCCCGCCGGCAGTCGGGCAGGCCATGCGAACCATGGAGTACGCGGCGATGACGTGGAGGCAAGTCGTGAGTATGGCACTGGTGACGGCGGCAGCGACAGGCCATGCGGCGGAGACCCGGTGGCTCGAGGCGTCCGCGGGGAAACTGCCGCGCTGGTACGGTTTCAACCTGCTGGAGAAGTTCCAGAAGGCCTCCAGCAAGCCGTTCTCGGAAGAGGACTTCCGGATGATCTCCGAGTTCGGCTTCAACTTCGTGCGTCTGCCGATGGACTACCGTACGTGGATCGTCGATGGTGACTGGCGGCGCTTCAACGAGGACGTGCTCAAGGAGATCGACCAGGCGGTGGCCTGGGGCGGTCAGTACGGGATCCACGTATCCCTGAACTTCCACCGGGCCCCGGGGTATACGGTGGCCTCCCCGAAGGAGGCGAAGGATCTGTGGACCGACGCCGAGGCCCAGGAGGTGTGCGCGCTGCACTGGGGGACCTTCGCGCGGCGCTACCGGGGTATCCCCAGTGCGCGGCTGAGTTTCAACCTGATGAACGAGCCCGCGAACGTCGATGGGCCCACCTACGCCAAGGTGGTGGCGCTCCTGGTGGACGCGATCCACAAGGAGGACCCCGAGCGGCTGGTGATCTGTGACGGTCTGCAGTGGGGCACGAAGCCCTGCCTGGAGCTGCTGCCGCTGGGAGTGGCGCAGGCGACGCGCGGCTACGTGCCTTTCCAGATCACGCATTACAGGGCGAGCTGGGTGCAGGGAACCGACCGGCTGCCGGTGCCGACCTGGCCGCGGGTGGTGGTCCCGGGGGTGCTCTACGGTCCGGCCAAGCCGGAGCACGCCGGGGCGCTGCGCCTGGAGGGCCCCTTTGCCGAGCCGTACCGATTGCGCGTGCGTGTAGGCGTCGTGTCCAAGGCTGCCACGCTGGTGGTGAAGGCGGACGGCAAGGAGCTCCTGCGCCGCGAGCTCGTGTGCGGCCCCGGTGAAGGCGAGTGGAAGAAGGCTGAGTTCAAGGAGCCGTGGGACCTGTACCAGAACACCTACGACCTGGACTGCAGGGCGGCTATCCCGGCCGGGACGCAGGCGGTCGAGTTCGCCACTGAGGCAGGCGACTGGATGCAGGTCACCGAGCTGGGGCTGACGGCCCAGCGCGAGGGAGCCCCTGAGGCGGTGGCCGCCCTGGACACGGGCTGGGGCCGCAAGCCGGGCAGCCTGCGCTTCACGCCGGCGGGGACCGGAGGGACCTTCGCGGCGGCTGGGTCCGAGGACCGCGACTGGCTGCAGCAGACCGCTGTCGCCCCGTGGCAGGAGGCCGAAGCCAAGGGCATCGGGGTCATGGTCGGGGAATGGGGTGCCTTCAACCAGACGCCGTATGACGTGGTGCTGCGTTGGGGCGAGGACTGCCTGCGGAACTGGCAGGCGGCAGGCTGGGGCTGGGCCCTGTGGAACTTCCGGGGCTCGTTCGGCGTCATGGACAGCGGCCGCAAGGATGTGGCATACGAAGACTTCCGCGGGCATAAGCTGGACCGGCAGTTCCTGGAGTTGCTGCAGCGGTATGCGCGGCGGGACCCTTGAGCCCTGCGGGAGCCTTGAGCCCTGAACCTTGGGCCTTGAACCTCGAGCCTTGAAACCTGGACCTTGCACCGCGACGTCCCTAACCGTGGAGTGCCTGCCATGCTCAGCGCTCTGGTCAGTTCCGCTCTGGCCGTCGCGACCTCGACGGCGCCCCTGCAGTGCGGGGTCGAGGTGGAGGAGGAAGTCTACAGCTACGCCCCCGCCAACAACGGCGCCGGGCCCATGTGGACCCACGGGAATACCTGCATCGTCCGGGTGGGCGAGGACCTCCTGGCCAGCGGCATCGAGACGCTGCCGGAGTACAAGCCCCTGAACAATGTGCGCTGGATGCTCTTCCGTCGCGGCGCAGACGGCTGGTCACAGACGGCCCGGGGCGAGGACACGCACGAGCGCGAGCCCTGTCCGCTGGTGGCGTATCCGGGAGGGCCGATCCTGCTCTCGGTCAACCCCAATGCCGCGAAGCCCGAGGAGTACGATAGCACGGCGACCCCGCAGGTGCTGGAGTTCCTCCTGGCCGACGCCGCGAAGCCGGCGCGGACGCTGGTGCCTGTCTGGGACCGCGAGATCAAGTTCCACGGCCACACCTACCGCAGTTTCGCCGCCGACGGCCCGCGTCGCGAGGCGTTGCTGATCTACAACACCGCCTACGACCGGGCTTACTGGACCTTCCTCGATGCCGCCGGCCGCTGGACGCACCAGGGGGCCGTGGACTTCCCCTTCGGCAAGGAATACGACGAACCCCAGCCCATCCGCATCTGCTACCCGGCGGTGGCCCTGAAGGACCGCGCGGTCTACTTCTGCGGCGTCTCCGACATCGTCGAGCCCTACAAGGTCTGGCGTCAGTTCAAGGAGGAGCTCACCAAGCAGAAGTGGGACTACGACTTCCGGCGCCTGTTCTACACCTGGTGCGACGACGTCACCGCTGGGGGCCGGTTCCACGACTGGATCGAGGTCGCCAGCCGGGACAAGACCTGCGGCTGGATCTTCCCCTGCGACCTGCACGTGGGTAACGGCGGTCGTGTCCATGTCCTCTGGACCGAGCGGGCCCTGGACGAACGCCTGCGAGAGAAGTTCTTCCCGAACGAGAAGCAGAGCGTCACCCTGAACTGCGCGCTGCTGGAGAGGGGCGGGGTTGTGCAGCGCACCACGATCCAGGAGTGGCGGGAGGACGGCCCCTCCGCCGAGCGCCCTGGCGAGGGCCGGTTCCAGGTCCTGCCCGACGGGAGGTTGCTGGTCCTGTACTACGTGGGGGGCAAAGACGCCGCCGGCAAGGCGGTCTCAGAGAACCGGCTGGTGGAGGTGCGTCCCGACGGCAGCCTGGGTGCTGCGGTGCGGGTGCCCCTGAAGACGCCGATGTCGTCTTTCTTCACGGCCACGCCGCGGGCCGGGGGCGCGCCCTCGGCGACCATCGACCTGCTGGGCGACGTCGGCAAGACGGTGCGCTACGCGCGGGTCCGGGTGGTGACGGAGTAAGCGGGCCGCGCCCGCCAGACCTCACCGACGCACGCACGAGGGGGACCGCAACCGGGTACCGAGGACCCGGCGCCACCGGCCGTTAGGGGGCACGGCTTATACCAGTCTGCTGCCCGTCGTAGAGCAATGGCCCGCATCGGCACCGCATTTCGCTCCACCTCTGGGCCCGCACGGGCGCGCCCACGGTCCCGCGGGAGCGGAGCTGCAGACCCCAACCGGAGCGCTGTGGCGAAGCCGTAAGTCTCCAGTTTATAGGAGCTTCCGTCACTGGCAGCCATCGGCCAGTGAAGGAAGATCCGCCCGAGTCGCGCCGCCGCGCCTGGTTTTCGCGACCCCTGCAAGCCCGACCGTGCCATCGGGAGTGTCGCGAAAACTGGACCTGGCCGCCGTCCCTGGACCACGCCCCCGGGGCCCCCGACTCGGCACCCGGTTTTCGCGACGGAGCTACGGGGGCGGGACGACCACCTCGAAGTCGGATCCCCGGATCCGGCGCAACTCGGCGTGCAGGGAGGGCAACCGCGGATCGGGTGCCACCGAGATGGCCCACTCGATGCCGTTGTCGGCGACCAGCATGCCATAGCGCTGGAGCGCCCGCAGGACGGTTCGGACCTCAGGACTGAAACCGGACAGGTCGACCCCGGCTCTGAGCCGGAGCCGTTCACCCATGCGCGGGTACTCGGGGTTCTCAGACCGACTGGCGTAGTGCGTAGCCGGGGCCGTGAACGCGCGACGGGTGCGCCGGACGGTGACGCGCAGAGCATGGTCGATGCGTCCCCGCTGGATCTCATCGTAGCGGACCACCGATGGGAAGATGGGCAATCCCGCCGCGTCGGCCGAGGTCCAGCCGGCGGGCCGGAGGGCATTCGTCTTGAGGTCGAAGACGGAGGCCTGGTCTGCTTCCCAGCCCCGCTCCGCCCTGCCGAAGACGAAGAACTCGTAGAGCAGGCGGTTCACAGGGTCGACGATGATGGCATGGCGATCCCCCTCGTAGGCTGGCGGACGACGCTGCACCTCGGCCAGCGAGGGCACGGCTCCTTCGGCGAAGCCGGCCGGCCAGCCCTCGACGGGGGTGTTGGCGGGGACGGGGTACGGGCCCGGGTCCGACTCCGCGGGGTAAGCGACGATCTGGACCTGGACCCGTTCCTGGGTGGGGGGAACCAGGACGAAGCCCATGTCGAGGTTGCAGCGCAGGGGCTTGTCCACCCCGATGGAGGCCACGATGGAGGCGCTCTCAGGATGGAGGGGCCACTCGTCAACGAGCTGGTTCCAGGGGTTGTCGGGTGGGAAGACCTCGAGAGCGGTGCAGAGGGCATCTGCCTCGGGCGTGTTGAACAGGACGGGTTCCGCGATCCGGGGCATCGTGGCGCTGCGGAGGCGCGCCAGCCGGTCCGGGTCGGTGCGGATACGGCCGGCTGGGGCCCCCCCCGGGGGGGCCTGGCTCTCGGCCGCCCCGAGGGCGGACACGACCGCGAAGGCGAGAAGCCAGGTCGCGACCCGACCTGCGAATGCGTGCATGGGGAGGGCCTTCACTGCACCTCGGTCAACCAGACTTCGCTGACCACGGCGTTGGCGACTCCGGAGGCATTCACGAAGCCGATCCGGAGGGCCCCGGCAGCGGTCAGCTCGGGGGGAAGGGCCACCGTCCTCTCCTCCGGCTTCTCGCTGAGGTCACGCCAGGCGGGGAGCCTCGTGCGGGGCAGCACCTGGCGCCGGGCGCCGCTGTCGGTCGTTACCTCGATGGCCTGTTCGCGGCCGGCGTGATTGTGGTCCCACCAGGAGAACCCCAGACGGTAGCGACGGTCGGGACGCAGCCCGGTGACCTCATACCCCACCTCGCGCTCGTCGAAGCTGATGTCGTCGTACCAGGGCTCTGCCACCTTGGCGTCAGCGCCATAGGCATAGGGCGTGCCCTCCGTCTCACGGATCCGGACAGCTCCCTCGCCGCCCGCCACGCCCATGGGTCCGCAGTCCAGGTAGCTGGCCAGGCGCTCACCGGCGGGCAGGGCGGCGGCCAGGCGTCGGGAACGCTCGGCGGAGCGGTCGCCACGGCGCTCGGCCAGGGCCTGGCGTTCCGCGTTGGCTCGCTGGTCTCGCCGGCTGGCATCGGCGGTTTCGTAGGCACCGATGCCCGGGGCATTGCCATCGATCCAGGCGCAGAGCAGGTGCCAGTCGCCGGGACCGAGCTGCACCCCGTAGTGCCCCTTCAGCAAGACCTCCGTGAGCCGGCTGACCCGCGACCCGAACGTCCCAGGCGGCAGGGAGTACTGGAAGATGGGTGCATGACGCACGTAGGTCCGCAACGTGTAGTAGGAGGAGGGCAGGGGCACCCCCATGAACGGCCGGCTCGTGCGCGCCGTCAGATCGAAGGCCTTGTCCTTGCCCGTTGTGCCGTCGTGGCAGCGTGTGCAGTGCCGGTCGAGCAGAGGCTGGATCAGCCCGGCAAACTCCAGCGGCCGGACCCCCCACGGCGGCGGCTCGATGGGCGAGGGGGGCCGACGGAGGGCCCGCACGGGCCGGTTTGGCGGCGCCCGCCGGTAGCCCTCGTGGCAGCCGACGCACCCCGTGCGCTCCCCGGCCTGGAAGTTGGTCACGCTGCGCATCGTGTGCAGTGCCCGGAAGTCCTTGTCCAGCACCGAGAAGAAGACGCTGCGGTGGGCCGGGACCTGGAAGTGGGCCGAGCCGTCCTCTTCGACGGGGACTGTTCCCAGGACCGTCTTGGTCTCGAATCCCGAGTCCGGTCCCACCTCGAGGTTGTAGGGACTGGTATGGAGATGACGCTCGTGACACTCCACGACCTGGAGGTAACGGGCTTCGCCCCGGAGGGCCGGCGGCAGGCCCTCGTTGACGTTCGCGACCACGAGGTCGGCCCGGTCGCCGGGCCCGTCCTCGACCTGGCTGGCGGTGGTCAGGGGCGGGCGACGCGGACGGATCAGCACGGGGAACAGGGCCGAGAGCTGGTCGTCGCGGTAGACCAGTTCCCGGCCACCGTAGGCATCCAGCAGGTAGATGCCGTAGCCGCACGTCTCCGTCTCGTCGGGTAAGGCACTGTATGAGACGAGGAAGTACTTGTCGCTGAGTGGATAAGGGCAGTCATACCAGCCATTGCTGGGTTGCTGGTCAGGGGTCTCCACGAAGCGCACCGGGGTGAGCCGCTGGAGTGCCGCGGCGTCGCCCGGGCCCAGGGCCAGGTCCACTAGGCAGACGGGGCCGGCGCCGGTGTTGTGGTGCGCGGAGCCGATGCACACAAGCTGGCTGGTGCCGGGGACCGGCCGGGCCGCGGCGTAGTTCAGCGGGTAGGCATAGGTACGGGTGAGGTCGCTGCCGTAGATCAGGCGCGGGTTCGTGCCATCGGGGCGCACGGACCAGAGCATCTGGATGGGCGACCAGAACTTCATGACGTACTCCCAGCGCGTGAAGCCGATGGTCCCATCGTCGAGGAGGAAGGGGTCCCACTCGCCGTCCTTACTCACCGTGATCTGCTGCACGTCAGAACCGTCCCGGCCCATGGTGAACAGGCAGTAGGCCAGGGCCCAGTCGCCGCACTGCACCAGGCCCCCGGCGCGATGGGACATGAAGGCGATGCGTCCGTCCGGGAGATAGAGCGGGTCGCTGTTCTCGGCAGGGCCCTCGGTGAGGCGTTGCGGTGGGGCCTTGCCGTCGAGGCCCATCTCCCAGACCTGGAACGCCTCGCAGGGGCCGGCCTGGTGGGTGGCGTAGAGTGGCGCTGAGCGTTCGGAGATGCCGCCGTAGTTCATCCCCACGGCCCCCGTCTGCCGCGCCGGCGCGTAGCCGAAGACGATGCGGCGGGCGTCGAAGGAGAGGTCGGGCCGGCCATAGGTACCCTCGGGGAAACGACCCTCGGTCAGGCAGGTGACCTGGCCGGAACCATCGGCCCGGAGCGCGTCCAGCACGCAGATGCCCCCGCCGGGAAGCGTGAAGGCCCCAAGCCGCCGTGCGCACTGGTGCATGGCGTGGGGGTGGTGCCGGCGGACGAAGAGCAGGCCGTTGCTCTCGAGCAGCGGATTGGCAAAGGCCAGCCGGCGGACCGCCCAGCGTGCCGAGAGGTAGGCATCAAGCCACGCCTCGGGGGTGGCCTCCGCCGCCGCCAGCAGGCCGTCGCGGCGGGCGGTGGCCGTCGCCAGCTCGGTCGCCGCCGCCGCGAGGCCGCGCGCACCGAGCCCCCTGAAGTCGGCCAGCATGGACCGGCCCCGCGCAAGCTGTTCGTCGATCGCTGGCAGCACCCCCTCCTTCACCTCCCTGGCCGGACCCGTCCAACCCCCGAAGCGCGGCCGGCCGCGGAGACGGTCCTGCCGCAGCCAGTCCCCCTCGATGGGGCCGCGGGCGACCCAGAAGGCATCCTTGCCCGGGAGCTGGTGCGGGTCATCCGACCAGAGCCGGACGGCCGAGACCACGGCGTTGGCGCCGCTGCGCCGCACGAACTTCAGCTCCAGCGGCTGACCGTCGGCATAGGCGGCCTTCGGTACCTCAAACAGGAAATGGCCTGGGGTCCCTGCCGGCAGGCGGAGGGCGTCGTGCAGAAGCTGGCCGTTGGCCTCCAGGGCCTGCTCGCGTATACCGCTTGCCTCGGTCACGTAGACGACGTCGACGACGTAGCCCGCGGCGGGCCGCAGACCCTCGTAGCGGAGCAGGCAGAAGTCGTTGTCGAAGATGATCGTGCGCTCCACCAGAGCCCCGGCGACCATCCCCCCTGCGAAAACGTAGTCGCTGCCGCGTACCACATGGGGCGCGGCCCCGGGCTCCCCGCAGTCGTCATCCGCCACCGCGGCGAAGCCGGCCGGCAGCGCGGCCAGCGGGGCGGCACCCAGCGGCGCCATCACAAGCACGGCGGACAGAGCGGCCAGCCCGAGCGTCCGAAGACACCCCGAGGCGCAGACCACCCCTCGCGACCCGCGGCGAGCGGCGGCGGGCGCGATCGACGGCCTCCGACACAGAGCCATCCAGAGCCTCGGCATCGCGGTGACCATGGCGCTATACCCATTCGGCTGACGCCTGCAGGCGGCCTGCACCAGGCGTGGGCCTGACCGGTGCTAAGGTAATGCGCTTCGGGCTCTCTGCCCGCTGCCGGGCGGTGTGGACCAGGGCTGCCTCAGGGGAGAGTGTTCCGGCGGATCGCGTGAGGCCCTGGATAAGGAACGTGCCGTGGCCGGGCGAGCCGGTTGGCCTCCAGATGGGCGGGGAACTCCTCCAGCAGCCGTCGGGTGTCCACCGCGTGCCTCCCTGTGTGGCTGCTACTGGCAAGCCCCAATAGTACCGCGTTCCGTCTATTATACTACTGGGACCCGACCTTCTCCGAGCACAGCTATGGCTTCCGGCCGGGACGCTCCGCGCATCAGGCGGTTGCCCGTGCGCAGGGGTATCTGCAAGCCCGGCGGCGCTGGGTGGTTGACCTGGATCTGGAGAAGTTCTTTGATCGGGTGAACCACAACAAGCTGATGGGAGAGGTCGCGAAGCGGTTCACGGACGAACGGATCCTGGCGCTCATCCGCCGGTACCTCTGTGCCGGTGTGCTGGAGCACGGCCTGGTCAGTCCCAGCCCTATGGGTACCCCACAGGGCGGCCCGCTCTCGCCGCTGCTCTCGAACCTCCTGCTGGACGTGCTTGACCGGGAACTGGAACGGCGGGGCCACTGCTTCGTCCGCTACGCTGACGACTGCAACATCTACGTTGCGACCCGTCGGGTGGGCGAGCGGGTCCTGGCCAGCGTCACCCGCTTCCTGGAGGTGAAGCTCAGGCTGCAGGTCAACCGCGCCAAGAGCGCCGTTGACCGCCCGTGGAACCGCAGTCTCCTCGGGTCCTCGTTCACTCGCGCGACTCCCCGGCGCACGATCAGCGCCAAAGCGCTGCATGCGTTCAGGGATCGGGTCCGGGATCTGACGCGGCGCAACCGCGGCGCCTCTCTGGGCACCGTGGTCGGCGAGCTGACGCCGTTCCTGCGCGGCTGGCGGGCGTACTACGGTTTCGTTGAGACCCATGTACCCCTGCACCTGCTGGACTGCTGGGTGCGGCGGAAGCTGAGGCGTTACGTGTGGAAGCAGTGGGGCCGTGCCCGCCGCCGGGAACTGCAGCGTCTCGGGATTCCTCCCGTGGACGCGGCGGTCGGCGGCAGCAGCCTCGGCCCCTGGCGGATGAGTCGCCACCCGGTCACCAACCGCGCCCTCTCGGACGCGTACTTCGCGGCTCGTGGACTGCCCAGCCTGTGTGCGGTAACGTAGGACAACCCCATCAGCCGAACCGCCGTATGCGCGATCCGTACGTACGGTGGTGTGGGAGGGGGGCGGCCGCAAGGTCCCTCCCTATCCCGATTCGGTCAGAGGGGAACAGACATGAGGGCCGCAAGCACAGCAGCACTCGCCATGCTCGCCTGCGGCTGCGCCAGCATGCAGCCCGACTACTCCCTGGTACCAGACAGTGTGCCTCCGGAAGCAAGGCCTGTATGGGTAATGCTCGCTGCCGCACAAACCGATGACACTACCCGCCTCATGTCCGTCTGCACTCCGGACAAGCGTAAGGATATCGCGGCGTGCGACCAGCCTCAGCTCGACAGGATGCTCCAGGGAGTGAGGGAGCTTGTTCCCCAAGAGGGTATCGGCGAACTCAGACTGACCGTGTGCCGGGACTCACTCACGCTGATCCGGCTGGGGGGGCGCACTGAGCCCGAGGGCTGCGGGAACTTCATAACGCGGGATGGCCTCGCCTTCGTGCTTGTCGGGGACAAGACGGCCGTCGCCGTCACTCGGTGTCGTGGGGTGTGGCTCATAGAAGGCGACCGGGTGAACCAGAGTGGGAACTGGGTTCCTGCCAAGCCCAGGTAGCGACAGGACTACCGGCGGCGAACAGCGAATGAGAGCACACCATGCCCATCGTCTTCGAGAAGGACGGGTTCAAGTTCTTCTTCTACAGCGACGAGCACCGGCCAATCCATGTTCATGTCCGGCATGGCGATGGGGAGGCGGTGTTCGACGTGGAAGAAGGGGTTGACCTCCGCGAGTCACAGAACATGAAGGTCAGCGAGTTGTCCAAAGCTCAACGACTTGCACGAGAGCACCGCCCGCTGATCGTGGAGAAGTGGTATGAGCACCTTGGTTGGTACCGCCAGGTCGGCTGCCTATCGCGACGGACACATCGTGGTGACCATGGACAGTGGAGTGGAGATTCGCTTCCCTGTGGCCGGCAACCCACGCCTGGCCCGTGGCACCTCTGCGCAACTGAACCACGTCGAGATATCGCCCTACGGCCTGCACTGGCCGGACCTCGATGAGGACCTGTCATTCCGGGGACTCCTCGAAGGCGACTATGGCCAGGGGAGCGCAGGCCGAACACGGGCATGCAGACGGACGCTCAGTCCTTCGCGCCGTTGATGCCTGACGTTGAACCCAGCGCTTCGCGCGACTGACGGCCGGCATTGCTCCGGCTGTGGGTTTCCCCGTGGCTGCGGTCCGTCCTCCCGCTTGCCCCCCGACTGACGCTGGCGACATGGTTTCCGGCAACGTCGCCGGGGATGGTCTACGACCCCGTGAACCACCGCGCCGCCCCGCGAAGCGCTGGGTTCAACAGGGATTATGCGCCGGCCAGGCAGCGCATAGTCCTTACAACGTCCGGCTTGACATCCCACCCGCCAGGAAGTACAATTGTACATATGAAGATCGTGGCGGACACGAACACGTTCCTGGCCGTTGCGCTGAACGAACCGGAGAAGGCTCGGATCGTGCGGGTGACGACCGGGCACGACCTGGTCGCTCCGGAGATCCTGCCGTTCGAGATCGGCAATGCTCTGACCGCGATGCTCAAGAAGGGGGCAATCTCGGCGGAGGATGTCCCGGCCGCCTGGGGTGCTGTGCAGGCCATTCCCGTTGATCTCCGGGGCCTGGACATCCCCGCCGCGCTGGCTCTGGCGGTTCGGTTTGGCGTCTACGCCTACGACGCCTATTTCCTCGAGTGTGCCTTGGGCCTGCGGCTGCCTCTCCTGACACTGGACCGGGGCATGAAGCACATTGCCCGCGAACTGAGCATTCCGATTGTGGAGTGACTGCGATGAAGGTCTTCACATACTCACAGGCCCGACAGGCTCTTGCGACCGTTCTGGACACTGCGCGCAAAGAGGAAGTCCTGATCGCCCGGCGTGGTGGCGATACGTTTGCCGTGACCTATAAGACGACGCCGAGGTCCCCCTTTGATGTCCCCGGCGTCAAGGTGCGCGCAACGACCCGTGACATTCTGGTAGCCATCAGGGATTCGCGCTCACGGGGAGCCGAACAGGACACGTCCAGCGGACCTCTTGTCGTCGGCCGCTGACGCGCGTCGTCACGAGCCCCTGGTCACATCCCCGCGAGGAGGCCCCTGGTGCCGCACCCGCCGATCACCGCGGGGGCCAGCACCAGCGGCACAACCGCAGCACCGCCCTGGGTGCGGCCGGTCTTCACGGCGCGCCGGTGCCGGGGTTCGGTGGGATGGCCTTCGTGTCTTCGGGGCCGGGGTTGTCCTTGGGGTTGAGCCCCGCCCCTGCAGGCAGCCTGTTCCCACCGGTCAGGGGGTTCCACGATCCCGCGTCCGGGGTATAAGGCTCGGCATCGGGATCGATAGCCTCATCCGCCGAACCTGAGGCCTCCTCCTGCTTCGGCCCGAAGACGAGGTACAGCAGGGCGCCGACGACGTTGAGCACGAGGAGGGTGACCACCCAGCTCAGCTTCCGGTGGATCTCGATATCACGCCGGCTGCAGAGGGAGACAAGCGTCCCAGCCCAGACGAGGGCACAGCACACAGCAAGCAGTTTCATAGGGGCTCCCTGCCAGGTGTCGCCAGGCTTCATGCGGGCCCTGGCCGCCAGGGGCTCCGCGGCAGCCGGCAGCGCCGTCGGTCAACGTGGCCACCGGGTCACTTGAACGAGACCCTGATGGTCTTAGCCGGGTCCTCGAGTTGGACCCCGTCGAGCTTCAGGGTGGCCAGCTTCGCCTGCTCCTTGGGGTCTTGGGCTGACATCAGGGCGGCAGCCTGGGGGTTCGCCAGCAGCTTGTCCATCTGCACGTCCATCACCGTGACGCCTTCCCGGGTGACGCCGCCGTCCAGGGCCTGTTGCCAGCGGAAGGCGGAGTTGGTCTCGGCGATGCTGCCCGCCACGGTCACCATCAGACGCAGGCGCATGCCCTGCAGCATGGGCCCCATCATCTGCGCCATCATGGCGCCGGGCATCTGCTCCATCCCGGGCATCGGCTGGGCGCCAGGTCCAGCCGTGACCTGCACGCCTCCGGCCGCCGGGGCGGGGGCCTTCTCCGGCGGCGTCTCCACGGGGACGATCTCCAGGACCGCGGTCTGGCCGGAGGCGAAGCGGAAGGTGTAGGTCGGGCCGCCGCTGGCCGGACCGGCCTCCGCCTTGGGCGCCTCCGGCGGACCTCCCGAGCTGGCCATCTCGCTGCTGCCGACGGCGACACGGACCGTGCTGATATCCTTGAACCGGTACTTGGCCTGGAACCCCTTCCAGCCTGCCGCGTTGGTCTTCTCGGCGTAGTCGACCTGTTCGACCCCCGGGCCGAACTCCTTCACCTTCTGTTTGGCGGCTTCGGCAACGAGATCGAGCTTCTTGGTCCCCTCCGCGCCCGTCTGAGTGACGGTCACCGTCCCGCCGTCGGTGCCCATGGTCATCATCTGGGCCATGCCGCCGAAGGCCTCGGTCATCATCGGCGAGTAGAACTCGCGCACGACGATGGTGCCGCTGCCGTCCTTGGTCACCTCGATGACCGTCAGCGAATCGATGCAGCCCGCGGCCAGCAGGGCCACTGCCACCAGCGCGCCCGCCAGCCCCAGCCCCCTGGTCCCGGTCATACGCCTGCCTCCTTGTGTTGTAGCCCCTCGCGGACAGGGCACGGAGCAACCGGCAGAGACCTCCCTGTCCTTGCCCCGCCATGAATAACAATACGCTGATCCGCAGTGAGATACAATCCCTTCCCCGGGGTGGTCCGGGGCGGTTCCGAGATGGCGGCCTGCGGGGCGGCGGGTCTGTGCTTGCATTTGTAGGTCCCAGCTCCGACTGGGACCCCTGGGCCGAACGGACCTCGGTCCCGCGGCCGCGGGACTGGCGACGGTTTCGCGAAACCGCCCTGCGGGTGACTGGGGCCGGCGGAACCCAGGGGACCGACCGGTCGCGTCCGAGCGGGCTCCACGCGCCGTGCGCTCACCACAGGGGGCGCAGGCGCGCCGTGCCGTTGGCCTCGGGTGCGGCCTGCAGCCGGACGCGGACGACGGTACGGGACTCGGCCGTCACCGCCTGGGTCCGGTCCAACCGCAGCGTCTCAGAGCCGATGCCAGCCAGGCAGGCCGGGCCGGCCACCTGGCCATCGAGGAGGAGTTCCGCCTGGGCGACGGTCACAGGCTTGCCGGCGCCGTCAGCGAACTGGCGGTCGTACTGGCCTGGCTCGTTGGCCGCGGTCGAGAGGTCGATCTCGGCCTCGAGGCCTTTCCACGCGCCGACCGACTCCCAGGCATCGGGCCGGTCGCGGACCTCGAACTCCCACAGGGTCACTCCAGGGCCCTCGTAGGCCAGCACGTGCAGACGCACGAAGCGTGCCGTTACCCGGTCGAAGTCGGCCGTCCAGCGGGCCCCGATACGCTCGCCTGTCAGGGCGGTGCGCCAGGCGCTCGAAGAGGTCCAGAAGCGGGATCTGGCAGCCCCCGTCGAACCAGACTTCCCGCACCAGGTCGGCGCCGGCAAGGGTGAGGACCTCCTCCCACTGGCGCCGGTAGAGCCCATTCCATTCCTCCTGCCGGGCCGGGTCGTCGGTCTTGCCACTACGGCCGATGGCGCTGGTGAAACGCGGGTGGTCGGGGTAGAGGTAGACGCCGAAGGCCAGGTGGTGGCGGCGGCAGGCATCGGCGAGTTCCTGCACGAGGTTGCCCTTGCCCTGTCGCCAGGGGATGCTTCTGACGCTGTAGTCGGTTGTGGAGGTAGGCCACCAGCAGAAGCCGCCCGTGTGCGTGCAGACGAGGACCATCTCCTGGGCCCCCCAGAGGCCGGCTGCCTCGCACCACGGGTCGACGTCGAGCTGCGGCGGGGTCATCTCGGCCAGGTTCGTGGTGTGGTTGTCGTACTCGCGCCCCTGCCAGGAACAGGGGTCGAGGCAGACGAACTGGATGCGTTCCTGCTCGTGCCAGGCGTACTGGGCCTCCGATGGTCGGGCCGGTTCGGCGGCGACGCAGGGCATCGAGGGAGGCGCAAGAGCCGCCAGGGCAAGTCCGAGGGCCAGTGCCGGCGGGCGGAGCTGAGGACTCATGGGTGCGGCAGCCTTCCCAGCAACGGCGTTACCCTACTCCTCCTCGCGCGGAGCCGCCGGTGCCGGGGGTCATTGCCGGCGCCGGTGCATCACAGCTCCCGGGGCCAGCCGCCCCGGGCCCGCAGCGGCCGCCAGACGGGTCCCGAGGCACGGCCGCCGCCTGCGGCAGACCTGCGGTGTCGGGGTATGGTAGGGGGTCGTGCCCACCGGGGGTCCACGTCGGCACTGTGAGGTAGGATGGCCATGCGAACCTGGCACTGGCTTTTCGCGTCGGTTGTGTGCCTGCTGCTGGCCGTGCGTGCTGCGCATGCCGGAACGCACCGCCCCATCACCTCGGCGGGACCGTGGGGGGACTACGAGGCATTCCCAGACCTCTGCAGGCTGGCTGACGGCAGCCTGTACGTGGTGTTCTACGGCGGCACGGGCCATGTCACCCTGCCGGGGGACACGGCGCCTCGGGGAGGTGCCGTTTACGGCCTGCGCTCGGCCGACGGCGGCCTGACCTGGTCGGCGCCCATCCTGGTGGCCGACACCCCCGAGGACGACCGTGACCCGCACGTGGGCCAATGCCGCGACGGGTCGCTGCTGGCCACGTTCTTCACCGGCAAGCCCTACCAGGGGTCCGGCCCGTGGAGCGAAGAGGGGGACGTGTACGTGCTCCGCTCGGCGGACGGCGGCCGGACCTGGGGCCAGCCGGCGCGCCTGCCCACGCCCTACAAGGACAAGGAGCACCTGCCAGGCGTCTTCGAGTCCGGCTCGCCGCTGGCGCTGCAGGGAGACCATGTCATCCTGCCGATCTACGTCGAGAAAACCAAGGGCCACTACCTCACCGCCATCGTTCACTCGCAGGATGGCGGCCGGACCTGGACCGACGTCGTCGAGGTGGACCCGGAGCAGTCCCTCGCGTTCTCCTACGGCTTCTGCGAGGGCGCCGTGACGCGGGTGGTGGACGGCCGGCTGATCCTGGTGATGCGGCCGGGGATGCACCAGGCGTATTCCAGCGACGAAGGCTACACCTGGACCCGGGCGACGCGGCTTCCGGTATCTGGCGACGCCCCGGGCCTGCTGCTGACCTCGAGCAAGCTGCTGCTGGCGACCTTCCGCCACCGGGGCACCCGTGCCATGATCTCCACGGACGACGGCGCGCACTGGGGCCAGCCCTGGCAGATCGACACGGTCGGGGGTGCCTACTCGAGCCAGGTGGAGCTGGAGGACGGCGCCATTCTCTGCGTCTACTACGAGGAGGGCAAGGGCTCCAACCTCCGCGCCGCGGTGTTCCGCGTCGAGCCCGGGATCGTGCTGGCGGACGTGGACGAGCGCTGGCCCGTCCCCGTGGTGGGCACGGCCATCGATCTGAAGGCCCTCCATGCCGCCGGCGCGCTGAAGATCACCACGGACATGCCGTTGCGGGACGACCCGCGCTGCCCTGGCAGCCAGCCGGAAGCCGTGTTCGACGGCAGCACCGAGCACATGCGGTCGGCCTGGAAGCCGGCCGACAACTCGGTGCCGGCGACCTACCAGCTCGAACTCGACCGGGCCTACCGCATCGCCACCATCGGCCTCTGCCTGAAACCGTCCTGGAACGGCGCTGACTTCGCGGAGTCCGCGCAGGTCTTCCTGTCCGTGGACGGCGCCGACTGGGGGGAACCGGTGGCGACCCTGGCCGACGCGGTCACCAACACGGCCAGGAACGTCGCGGTCTCACCACCGCGGCTGGCGCGGTTCGTGAGGGTGGTCATCACCCAGGCCGCAGGTTGGCCGGGGCTGAATGAACTCCAGTTGTTCGCCGAGTGACCGGTTCCGGCGGCCAGGGCCGCCGCCGCCCTCGCGCGGGGTCCTCGATGGAGGCCGAACGCGGACGGATCGTTGGGGCCTATGCCCGCGGCGGCGGCCGGTCGTGTCCCTACCCAAGGGACGTGCGGGACAGGACACGCGGGGTGCGGGTAGCGTGCAGGGAGCCATGGCCATGGGAGACAGTGCCGCCGCCGCCCACCGGATCGTGCACAGGAGGGCCCCGCGGGAGTGGTACGACGGCTTCCCGCTCGGCAACGGCGCCATCGGCGCCATGCTGTGGGGGGATGGCGCGCCCCTCTGCCTCACCCTCGACAAGGCCGACCTGTGGGACCTGCGCAGTGACGACACCTACCAGCAGCACCCCGACTTCAGCTACGCCGGTCTCCGGCGGCTGGTCTCGGAGGGCCGCTTCGATGAGGCCTTCGAGGTGTTCGAGGCCCGGCAGTTGCGCGACAACCCTGTCGGCCCGACGAAGATCAGCATCGGGCGCGCGGAGCTATCCCTGGGAGCGGCCACCGTCTACGAGGGTCGCCTGGAGCTGGCCACGGCCGCCGTGGAAGGCAGGCTGCGCACGGCCGCAGGCGAGCACCGGCTGCTGGCCTTCGTGCACCGCGAGCGCAACGTCGTCTGCTTGCGGCTGACCTCGCCTCCCGCAACGGCGCGCCTGAGCCTGGTGCCCTTGGCGGAGATGAACCAGGCCCTCACCCCGTTGGGCCATCCTCCGCCGCAGGCTGAGGACGAGGGCCCTGTGCGCATCGTGTGCCAGAGCATCCCCGACGGCCCCGGCTACGCCATTGTCTGGAACCCCTGCGGGCCGGACCACATTCTGGCAGTGGAGAGCGCGGCGACGCCCCAGGAGGCCCGGCGGCGAGCCCTGGCGACCTGGCGCGCAGCGGCCGACGCGGGGCTGGACCGCCTCTACGCGGCGCACCGCCAGGCCTGGCGGGAGTTCTGGCAGACTTCGGCCGTCTGCCTCCCCGAGGGCCGGATGGAGTTGCTCTGGTACCTCGGGCTCTATCTCCTGGCCTCGTCGGTCCGGCGTGGCGACGTCCCCCCTGGCCTCCAGGGCGTCTGGGCGATGGACGGTGTGCTGCCACCATGGCGCGGCGAGTATGCTGCCGACATGAACCTGCAGGAGACCTTCTGGCCGGCACTGGCCTCGGGGCACCTGGACCTCCTCGATAGCTGGTGTGACCTGATGCGCGACTGCCTGCCCATGGTGCAGGCCTTCACCCGCCGCTTCTTCGGCACCGAGGGCACGTTCTGGCCCTGCAGCTTCGGGCCGCGGCTGGCGCTGATCCGCTGCTGGTACACGGTGATGTACGGCTGGAGCAGTTCGGGCTGGCTCGTCTGGCTGGTGTGGCAACGCTGGCGCTACAGCCTGGACCGCGCGTGGCTGGCCACGACCGGCTACCCGCTGGTCTCCGAGGTCTTCCGCTTCTACCGGGCCAACCTGCAGGCGGAGGCCGACGGCTGCCTGCACGTGCCGCTCTCCACCAGCCCCGAATACCGCGACAACACCCCTGGCGCCTGGTGCAAGGACCCCACCATCGATCTGGCCCTCATCCGCCGCTGCTGCGACTGGGTGGTGGAGATGGAGGCAGCGCTGGGCGGGAGCGACCTGACCGCGGCGGCCCTGGAGGTCCGGCAGAAGCTGGCCCCCTATGCGCTGACCGCCGGCAAGGCGCTCTGCCTGTGGCCGGGCCACCCCCTGGACGAACCCCATCGCCACCCCTCCCACCTGATGGCCATCCACCCGGCCATGGACCTCACCATCGAGGGCGGCGAGGAGGCCCGGCAGGTGATCGATGCCAGCCTGGCCCAGTACTTCTCGCTGGGGCAATACCAGTGGGCCGGCCACACCTACGCCCAGATGGCCAGCTTCGGCGCCGTCGTCGGACGCGGGGAGTTCGCCTACGACTGCCTGCTGCACTTCGCGGAGTACTGGATCGGGCCCAACGGACTGCACTTCAACCGGGACGCGCGCTGCACGGGGACCACCCTCTACTGCGGGAGCGCGCGCGCCTTCACCATGGAGGCGAACTGCGGCATCGCTGCCGGCATCAACGACATGCTCCTCCAAGGCTGGGGGGACGTCATCCGGGTCTTCCCGGCGGTGCCGTGCCACTGGCGTGACCTGGCCTTCCGCGACCTGCTCACGGAGGGGGCGTTCCGCGTCTCCGCAATCCGCAGGGCCAGCCGCACCGTATGGGTGAGAGTACGCGCCGGGGTGGCGCGCACCGTGCGCCTGCGCGACCCCTTTGGGGAGACGCCAGTGTGGGGCCGTGGGGGAGTGCTGGAACGCGTTGGCGGCCTCTTCGTCGGCGAGCTGGCCGCGGGACAGGAGGTCACCCTCGGCCTGCAGGGCGAGACCGGCGATCTCGAAGCCGCGGCCGCCGACGTCCGTCGGAGCGATACCTCCCGGCTGGGGTTGCGCTGAGACCGTCCGGGGGACGCCGGGGAGAGCCCCCTGCCAGGCGGATCTTCCTTCACTGGCCGCTGTTTGCCGGTGACGGACGCTCTGATAAGCGGGAGACTTACGGCTCTGCCGTTGAGCTCCCGTTGGTGTCTACGGTGGCTTTCCGCGTGCGGAGTGTCCGGCGTTGTGAGGGCAGTTTGCGCCGGGTGTCTGGTCCCGGCCTGGCACGCTTTGCGGTAGGCAGCCCATCGGGCAGATCGATGCCGGCAGCCGAGAGCAGAGCCTGGGTGGACTCGCGGGGCTGCGGCACCGCGGTGAAGGCAGGCTGCCCCCGGACCCACACCTGGGTGGTGCACAGTTCCTTGAGCTC
>Ga0172375_10002953_pt1 | contig 26148 bp, 17 predicted proteins | sample LakKiv1m_FD_114537 | JGI IMG/M metagenome (GOLD analysis project Ga0172375, IMG submission 114537) | Freshwater microbial communities from Kabuno Bay, South-Kivu, Congo - kab_092012_11.1m | ecosystem: Environmental > Aquatic > Freshwater > Lake | place: Democratic Republic of the Congo...
GAGTTGCAACACCCTGCGGACAAAGACAATAGAACGCGGCAAAAGATTTCGTTCGCGTGTCTCCCGATAGGAGGACATGATTCCGTCGTTCCGACAGGGGTTTCGCGCGAGGGCCTTTTCGTTAAAAAAACCTGTTTTTTAAGGTTTTTCAATTCCTAACTCCTAACTCCTAAATGGCGCGATTCAGTTTCAACAAAACTGAATCGCGCCCCGTCGGCTTGCCTGCCGCGTCGAAACGTGTTACTGTATGCGTCCACATCTATGAATACACGTTTTGTGCGTTCGTCGGTCGTGTGCGCAATCGCCTTCGGCGCGTTGAACAACGGAGCCAAGGCTGCCGATTTCGGATACGAGCAGGTCAAGGAGAAGGCTGCCCGTCTGGCGGCGGAGCCGTTCTGCGACTGGCGGCGCGAACCGTCGGCGGCAGTGCGGAAAATGTCCTACGACCAGTATCGGGACGTTCGTTTCAACCCCCGTAAGGCCATCTGGCGGTACGACCATATTCCCTATCAGGTGCAGCTTTTCCATCCCGGATGGATCCAGAGCGACCAAGTCGACGTCAACGTGGTGCAGGAAGGGCGCGTCGATGCCGTCCGCTACGATCCCGACCTGTTCGATTTTGGTACGAATCGCCTCGGCAAGGTCGACGCCAAGGAGATGAAATTTTCCGGATTCCGCATCCATTATCCGCTGAATCGGCCTGAGTATCTGGACGAGCTGATCGTATTTCAGGGCGCGACCTATTTCCGCGCGCTGGCGAAGAATCTGGTGTACGGCTTGTCGGCGCGCGCCGTCGCGGTCAACTGCGGCGGGCCGGGCGCGGAGGAGTTTCCGCGTTTCCGCGAATTCTGGATCTGCCGGCCGGAGGCCAAGGACGCGAGTGTCCGGGTGATCGGGCTGTTCGACAGCCTGAGCCTGGCGGGTGTCGGGGAGTTTGTGATCACGCCGGGCGCGTCGACGGTGATGCGCAACCGGATCGCGGTGTACGCGCGCACCAACATCGCGCACCTGGGCATCGCGCCGCTCACCAGCATGTACTGGTACGGCCGCAACTCGGGACTGAAGTTCTCCGATTTCCGGCCCGAGGTCCACGATTCCGACGGATTGCTGATGAACAACGGTGTGGGCGAGTGGCTGTGGCGTCCGCTGGCGAACGAGGGCAAGTTCAGGCTCTGTTCGTTTGCCGACCGCGCGCCCAAGGGTTTCGGTCTGCTGCAGCGCGACCGGGCGTTCGCGTCGTACGAGGACCTCGAAGCGCACTATCAGGACCGCCCCTCGGCGTGGGTGGCGCCCGAAGGCGACTGGGGCGAGGGGTCCGTGCGGCTTCTGGAGCTGCCGGCCGCCGATGAGTTCGGCGACAACGTCGTGGCGTTTTGGGAGGCCCGGTCGCCGCTGTCGAAGGGGCAGAGCGTGGAATACGCCTACACGCTGCGCTGGTTTGCGGATGATTCCGCGATGCCGCCCATCGGGCGCGTGACGGCGACCCGTGTGGCGGACCTTCCCGATACCGACGAGGCGTCGCGCAAGAGCAAGGACGTCACGCGGAAGTTCGTGCTCGATTTCGTCTGGCCAAGCGTGACGGTCGACGCGGAGGCTGGGAAACTCGACGCGTCGGTCAGCGCGCAGAACGCCAAGCTCTCCGTTCCCGTCCAGCAGTACAATCCGTACGACCGCACGTGGCGGGTGTTTTTTAAGGCTTCCGTGCCTACAGCCGGCCAGCCGGTCGAACTCCGCGCGTTCGTGACGCGGGACAAAAAGCCGGTGACCGAGACATGGATCTACCTCTGGACTCCATAGCGCTCCCGCCATGGGATCCGGCGCGGGCGGACGAGTGGAACGCGGCCTACGAGACGGTGGAGAACTATCTCCGGGCGTGCCGCGTGGGCAGCCGTCTCCAGCGCGCGCGTCTCGCCGCGCTCATCCTGAAGCGGGTCTACGACCGGACACAGGCGGGCGAGGGCGAGGGAAAAGGGCTCTCCGAACTGGCGATCATGGAGGTGCGCGAACGGATCGCCGACTGGATCGGGCGCTACCTGCCGCCGCGTGCGGACGGACGGCCGCGCCATTTGGGCGAGGGCATGCTGGCGATCTATCTCTGCGACGGCCCCGTGCGCTGGCCCTACGCGTTCCTCGACTCGCAGCGCATGCCAGCCGAGTTCTCCGAGGCGCTTGCGGCGCGCGTCGTGCGGGCCGGACCCGACCTATCGGTCAGCAGTATGGTCCCGCGCGAGATCGATCTCGGCCTTATGCCCGAACTGGTCGGCAGCGCCATGGGGGCGTTCGAATCCGTGCCCGTTCTTCGAGCCTTGCTGGTCTGGCTTCTGTTTCTCGGTGTGCTGGGTTTCCTCTTTTGGTACACGCGCTGAGGCGGGCCGATTCCGATTTCCGACATGGACGACAAAACAGACAACGCTCCGTCGATCACTGTGCAGGCGATCAATCCCGCGCGCCATTCGGCCCGACGGCAGATGCTGTTTTTCACGGTCGTGGTGTTCCTGACGTCCGTCGCCACGTGGCTGATGGCTGACATCCTGTGGCGCGGCGGGCTCAGCGGAATGGAGACGGTCACGCTGGCGCTATTCGTGCCGCTTTTCGGCATGGTGGCGTTCGGCTTCACGCAGGCGGTGTTCGGTTTCGTGACGCTGCTGCTACGGCGCGACACCTACGAAATTTCCGTGACGCTTCCGCCGGGAGAGCCGTCCCCGGCTCAGCTTCCGGCCACGGCGCTGCTGGTTCCGATCTACAACGAGGACGTGAGCCGCGTGTACGAGGGCATCCGCTCGATGTATCTGGCGCTGTCGGGATCCGGGGCGATTTCCCGCTTCGATTTTTTCATTCTCAGCGACTCGACCGACCCCAACAAATGGATCGAAGAGGAGGTGGGGTGGATCGATCTCTGCAAGCAGCTCAACGGTTTCGGACGCATCTTCTACCGCAAGCGCCACATCCCCTTGAACCGCAAGAGCGGCAACATCAGCGATTTCTGCCGCCGCTGGGGGCGCCGCTACCGCTATATGGCGGTGCTGGACGCCGACAGCCTGATGGAGCCTAAAACGCTTGTGCGGATGGTGCAGCTCATGGAGGCGAATCCGCAGACGGGCATTCTCCAGACGGCGCCCCAGCCGATTCAGGCGGAGACGCCGCTGGCCCGGATGCTGCAGTTCGCGGGACACTGCTACGGGCCGGTCTTCCAGGCCGGGCTCAACTATTGGCAGGCGGGCAACGGAAACTTCTGGGGGCACAACGCGATCATCCGGACGGCGCCGTTCATCGAGCACTGCGCGCTTCCGGCGCTGCCAGGACCGCTGCACGCGCGCTTCATGAGCCACGACTACGTCGAAGCGGCGCTGATGCGCAAGGCGAACTATCAGGTCTGGCTGGCGTACACGCTCGGCGGTTCGTTTGAGAATCTGCCGCCCACGATGATCGACTGCGCCAAGCGCGACCGCCGGTGGTGTCGGGGCAATTTCCAGCACAGTTGGCTGCTCATGGCGCGCGGCTTGCACCCGATCAACCGCCTGCATCTCTCCTTGGGCATCCTCTCGTATCTCTGCTCGCCGCTGTGGCTGATCTTTCTCGTGCTGGGGATGGTCGAGTACCATCGGGAGACGCTGCAGACGTCGCGCGCGTTCGACGCCGACATCGGCATCTCGTCCTACCTCGACATCGGCGGCGGACGGCTCGCGCTGATTCTGTTCTGCGTGACGCTGGCGATGCTGACGATCCCCAAGTTTCTGGCGACGCTGCTGGTGGTGATCGACCGCGAGAAGCGGCGCGCCTTCGGCGGCGCGTTCCGGACCCTGACCAGCTTCGTCACCGAGCACCTTGTTTCCGCGCTGATGGCGCCGGTCCTGATGCTGTTCACGTCGCTGTCCGTGGTGTGCGTGCTGACGGGGCGCGAGATCACGTGGGGCGCGCAGCGGCGCGACGCCGGCGGCATCGACTGGGCGGCCCTGCTGCGCGCCCACGCGTGGCACACGGCCGCAGGATTGGTCGCGGCCGAACTCTCGTATCGCATCTCGCCCGTCTTCTTTTGGTGGATGTGTCCCGTGACGATCGGCCTGATTTTCTCCATCCCGCTCTCCGCCCTGCTGGCGCACGAGGGCGTGGGCCGGGTGTTGAATCGCGTCGGCCTTTTCCGTACGCCGCCCGAAACCGACGTTCCGCTCATGGTGTCGCATATGGAGAAGAACCTCGCGATCTGCCGCAGCCAGGTACCGCCCCCGGAGTGGCTGCGCAAGCACTACGGCGTCGCGCAGGTGCTGCTGGACCCGTACATCAACGCCGCGCATGTTTCGCTGCTGCGGGCGAAACGAAAGGTGAGTTATCCCAGCGCCGCCTACTTTCAGAAGTTGAGCGACCGCCTGCTGACGCTGGGACCGGAGGCGCTGAACCGCCGCGAGCTGCTGGCGCTGCTGCGGAACGCCGACTCGATGGTCGCCGCGCATGACCGGTTGTGGCGGATGCCGGACCGCCAGTTGCCGGACTGGTGGAAGATGGCGATGCGGCACTACAACGTGCTCACGGGGCGTCCGATGTCGCCGCTGTATCGCTGAAACGGTGTCAGTCCTCTTTTCGCACATCCACGCGCGTCGAACTGCGCCGCTCGTAGGGCGGGGGGCTCACGACGGCTTGGCCGTCGTCCGGCGGGGCTTCCGTTTTGCCGCCGAAGAACGGGAAGCCCGCGAAGGGGTTGCGGTTCGCCGCGCCCTCCTCCATGAGCACCATGCGGTACTCGCGGTCGGCCGACGTGAAGATCATCCAGCCGATCAGGAGCTGGATGAACGTGCCGCTGGCAAGGAAATACCAGAGGAGCTTTCCAAACACGCCCGGAAAGACCGGCAGCCGGATGTTGAGGATGTTGCAGAGCGCGAAAAAGACCATGAGTCCGGCGAGGACGCGGCCGACGCGCGAGGCGATCCACGTAGCTCTGACGCGGGTCATTCGCACCTGCAGCGCCGCGCGCAGGATGCGGCCGCCGTCCATCGGGAATGCGGGCAGCAAGTTGAAGGCGAACAGGCCTAAGTTGAGAAGACCGACGGCGCCGACCAGAAAGTTGCGGCCGAGCGTCGAGAGCATGCCTGCTTGGCAGAGCATGATCGGCACGTAGAGCCCCGCGAGGCCGAGCGCGAGGCTGACGGCTGGGCCGGCGGCGGCGACCAACAGTTCCTGCCAGTATTTGCGGGGCATGTCTTCCAACAGCGCCCGGCCGCCGATGATCATCAGGGTGATGCCTCGCACGCGGCAGCCGAACGCTTGGGCGACCAGACTGTGGCCGAGTTCGTGAAGCGTGATTGCGGCCAGCAGCAACACGCCGGCGATCAGGCCGTAAAACGGATTGCCGTAGATGTGGATGTACCAGATCAACAAGATGATCAGCGAGAGATCCAAGTGGATCGGGATGCCGAACAGGGTGCAGAGCTGATAGGACGATTTGATCATGGCGGGGTCTCGCGGTTCAAAGCGTGGTGACTAGCACGGTGGCCGTTTTTTCGGGAATGAGCGTGTACGACGTGGCGCAGGCCGGAATCAGAACGCTCGTCCCCTCGGACAGCGCAAGCGTTTCGCAGTCGGCGGAGACGCCGACACTCCCTTTCTCGACGAAAAGGGCATGGAAAGACGAACCGTCGAGCGGTGTCGTCTCGGCGGAAGCCAGTTCCATCCGGCGGAGTGTGAAATAGGCGCAGGTCACGACGTCCGACCACGCGTTCGGTCCGCTGCGAACGGTCTGCCGGGGCGCGGTCATACGCGGCGGGCGCAACGACCAGTCGATCGTCTTGAAGCTCTCCTCGATGTGCAGCGCGCGCGGTTTGCCGTCCGCACCGACCCGGTTCCAGTCGAAAAGCCGGTACGTGGTGTTGGAGTTCTGCTGCACTTCGTAAACGAGACAGCCGGCGCCGATGGCGTGTACGAGCCCGCCGGGGATGAAGAGCGCCTGCCCGGTCTCCACGGCCAGGCGGACGAGGCACCGCTCGGCGGTCCCGTCCGTCAGCGCACGCCGGAGCGCGGCCTCGTCGATGCCGTCGGCCAGACCGGCGTAAAGCGTGGCGCCGGGTTCGCGTCCAAGCACGTACCACATTTCGGTTTTGGGCTCGCCGCCTGCGGCGGTCGCATTGGCGTCGTTGGGATGGACCTGCACGCTGAGCCGGTCGCGGGCGTCGATCAGCTTGAAAAGAAGCGGAAAACGGTCGGCTTGCGGGGTGCGCCGACCAAGGAGGTCGCGGCCGAAACGGCGGACCAGTGCGTCGAGCCGTTCGCCGGTCCATGGGCCTGCCGCAACCATGCTCGTTCCGTCCGGGTGTGCGGAAATCTCCCACGACTCCGCGCAGACGCGGGGCGCGCCGGTTCGTCCGTACAAGGCGGGGATGCGTTCGCCGCCCCAGAGGTAGTCCTTGTAGACAGGCCGGAACAGGAGGGGGCCTTTCAAAACATTCATGCGTACGGAGTTTATCAGGCTGGGGATAGAATGCAAGGAAGGAGGATTGCGCTCCCCGACTGAATGCGATTCTATTCTAGTGCATTCGCGCTCCATGAAAATGTCCGAACGGTGGCGAGGCGGTCCTCGTGCCCGGTCAATATAGGCCAGTTACACGCATATAGGACTTTAGTCTTATATATTTGTATTAACGGATGAAAAAGCAAAATGATCAAAAAAAAGCTATCATGAGGCTTGACGTGGAAACGGTGGCGGTTGTAAAGTAAAGCATACTTGGAGGTGAGTCATGGCAAAATCCGACGCATTCGCAGAAACATCGAAAGAACGCTTCGAAATCGCTGATGCAAGCGAAGTCAAGCTTGGCTTGGGTGGGACGTTTACAGCCGGTCAAGTCGGAACGCTGGGAGTGGATTCCGGCAAGGTGACGGATTGAGTAGTTTGCTGTTCGATTTTGCGTGTGACGAATTGTGATTCCTCATGTCGGTTCCGCAGGCAACATGTGATCTGGCGGATATAAGATTTACGTTCTCTGGATTGTCGTCGTCGTCGTTTAGTCCCTTTTTCGCGGGATTCGTAAATCGACTTGATTTGTTTCGTGATACGTGTTGGGTAGACGTACTTGGGCCCGACAAGGCGTTGTGTTCTTTGCGCGGAAAATCCGCGTGGGAATTTCGTGAAGTGGGCGAAACCGCCTGTCTTACCGGTACGAATCCAGTCGGCGAAGTCATGTGGCGGATGACGGGAGTCCGCCCGTTCGACCGGCTCGCTTTCGAATGGCATCCGACGGCGTTCGATGCGATGTACCAGCGCGAGTTCTACGGGCCGTACGGGATCGTTGCAATTCTGGCGCTCGTTCTGCGGCTGTCGCATTTGTGTGGGTTCGTCATGCACGGTTCCGCCCAAGTCGTCGACGGCGGTGCGATCATTTGTACCGGACCGTCGGGGCGCGGTAAAAGTACGATCTCACGGCTGTTCGACACCTGCGGCGTTTCCGTCTTGACGGACGAGCGTCCGTTGTTGCGCGCGGACGGCGCGGGGTTCCGCGTCTATGGGTCTCCGTGGCCCAGTTCGGGCGGGTTCGTCAGGAACGACTCGGCCCCGCTGCGCAAAATCTATTTCATTGAACACGGGGCCAATCACGAGATCGTGTCGGTCACGCGCCGCGAAGCGGTGCTGCGTCTGTTGGACGTCGCGATGGTGCCGTGGATGGACGCCGCGTTTTTCGATCCAATCATCGGCACGTTGGAGCGGCTGCTCGCGGACGTGCCGCATGCGGTCCTGCGGTTCCGCCCGGAGGCTTCGGTCGTGGATTTCGTGCGCCGCGACCTTGCCGCGTTTTAGGGTGGATGCCGTCTCCGGGACCCGGTATACTATAGCGCTTCAGTCGAGGAGAGGAGCCGCGCATGGACACAAAACTGACGGATGGCGTTTTTTGGGTGGGATATGTGGACTGGAGCGTTCGTGATTTTCACGGCTACACGACGAGCCGCGGGTCGACGTACAACGCCTACTTGGTGACGGCCGGTCAGAATGCGCTGATCGACACGGTGAAGAAGCCGTACGCGGCCGAGCTGCTGGCGAATGTTCGGGAGCGTCTGCCTCTCGAAGAAATCAACTACATCGTCTGCAATCATGCGGAGCCGGATCACTCGGGGGGCTTGCCCGTCGTCGTGGACGCTTGTCCGAATGCAGTCGTTGTCTGCAACGCCAAGTGTCAGGACGCGCTGGCCCGCCACTACGATGTGAGCGGCTGGCGCTTTCGGATCGTCAAGGATACGGAGACGCTTGCGCTCGGAACGAAGACGCTCCAGTTTTTCGACACGCCGATGGTCCACTGGCCGGAGTCGATGGCGACGTATGCGGTCGAAGACGCGCTGCTGTTCTCCATGGACGCGTTCGGCCAGCACTACGCGTCGGGTTTCCGCTTCGACGACGAGTCGGACCTGTGCGAGGTGATGCAGGAGGCCAAGACCTACTACGCCAACATCGTGCTGCCGTACGGCCGGCCGGTGGCCAACGCGCTGGCCCGTTTGGGCGGTCTGAAACTGAAGATCGTGGCACCGAGTCACGGCGTGATCTGGCGCAGCCATTTTGGGCGAATACTGGCTTCATATCAGGACTGGATGGTCTGCAAACCGGTCAAGAAGGTGGTGGTCGCCTATTGCTCGATGTGGGGCAGCACGCGCGTCATGGCCGAGGCCGTCGCAGCGGGGGCCGAGGAGCTGCCGGTCGATGTCAAGCTCATCAACGTGGACGCCACGTCCGACACACAGGTCGTGACCGAGGTGATGGACTGCGCGGCTTTTGCGGCAGGTTCGTCTACGCTGAACATGGGGCTCATGCCGCGCATGGCCGCGACGCTGACCTATCTGCGGGGCCTGCGGCCGCTGGGCAAGACGGGTTTTGCCTTCGGCTCGTACGGCTGGGCGGCCAAGGGTGTCGACGAGGTCGCGGGGTATCTGCAGGCGATGCAGATGAAACCGGTCTGCGAGCCCGTGGCCTGCCGGTTCGCGCCGGATGCGGTCGTGCTCGACAAACTCCGTTCGGCCGGTCGCGCATTGGCCGAGGCCGCCCTCAAAATCTCGTGAGGTCAACATGTCCGCGCTCCGCCCGCCCCATCGGATTCCTTGTTTGGCGACTGTCTTGATTTGCCTGACAGTCACGGGGGGGGCGTGGGCTGGGAGCCCCTTTGCGCTGCGCGTCGAGGCGGCCGACGTGGCTTCCGACCACGTGGACGTGCGCGTCGCTTTGGGTGTGCCTTCGAACCACGTCGTCTACGCCGAATCGTTTCGGGTCACGTCGGAGGATTCGCCGCCCGAAAAGCAGAGTGGCCCCGCTCCGGACGCGAAGCCCGATCTGCTGGATCCTTCGCGCGCCGTGTCGGTCTTTGCGCATCCGTTCGAGTCGCTCTGGCGGCTTGCGCCCCGCCGTCCCGGCATGCGGGTGACGGTCGCGTTCCAAGGGTGTTCGGACAAAACCTGTTTCATGCCCGAGACGCACACGTTTCGGTTCGAGGCGGCGAGCGACCGTTTCGTGGAGGTTGCGGAAGACGGGCGCGCTCCTGCGCCCGCGCGTACAGACTGGGTCGACGGCTATCGCATGTCTGTCGGCGGGGGGTATTTGACGACCGACGAGTTTCTTGCGTTTCTAGACCGGGCCGATGGCCATGCGTCGGCGCGGACGGAATCTGGTTTCGCGGCGTTTCTGCGCGATCCGCTCGCGTACTTTCGGGCCCATGGGTGGCTGCTGACGGTCCTGCTGGTGCTGCTCGGCGGCGTGTTGCTGAATCTGACGCCCTGCGTGTTGCCGATGATACCGGTGAATCTCGCGATCATCGGGGCAGGGATGGGGACGAGCGGCCGCGGTTTCCTGCTGGGGACAGCCTACGGAGCGGGCATGGTGGCCGCGTACGGCGGCACGGGATGGATTGTCTTGCGCAGTGGCTTGTTCTTTGGTGCCTTGCAGGCTTCGCCGTGGTTCAGCTTGACCATGGCGATGCTCTTCGCTGCGCTTTCGCTGGCGTTGTTCGACGTGTTCGAGATCGATTTCACGCGGCTGGCCGGTGCATCGGGGCCGGGGCGGCGGCAGGGCTTTCTGCCCGCGCTGGTCGCGGGGGCGCTTTCAGCCCTGCTGGCGGGGGCCTGCGTGGCACCCGTGGTTTTGGCCGTGCTGCTGTTGGCCGGTTCGCTCCACGCGGCCGGCGTGACGGGGGCGCAGTTTCTTCCGTTCGTGTTGGGGCTCGGCATGGCGTTGCCTTGGCCACTCGCCGGCGCGGGGCTTTCGGTGCTGCCGCACCCGGGCAAGTGGATGGTCCGCGTGAAGCAGGTTTTCGGCGTCTTCCTCGTTCTGCTGGCGCTCTACTACGGGGCGCTCGCCGTCGAAGGTTTCCGTTCTGGAAACCGTGCGGCGCGCGACGGGTCGATCCTTGCGGGCGACCGCGAGGCGTGGGAGGAATGCCTCGCGCAGGCCAAACGCGAGAGCAAACCGGTATTCGTGGACTTCTGGGCCACATGGTGCAAGAACTGCACGGCGATGGAAAAGACGACGTTCTCGTCCGAGTCCGTCAAGGAGCGGTTGGCGGACTATGTGGTGGTTCATGTGCAGGCCGAGCATCCCGAACGCGAACCGGCCAAAGGCATGCTGCGCGCGTTCGGTGTGCGCGGTCTTCCGGGGTTTGCTGTGATTCGTCCCGATGGACAATGACGGGGTGCGTTTCGGGTAAATGCGCGGGTCGGAGAACTCGTCCCGCGCAGATGCTCGGGACGGTTCTGCTTTTCCATGGATGCCAAACTGCTTCGGGCGTTTCCGCGGCAGACAAAAAACTGACGGAGGCGGCGTTTTGACAGCCGTCTAATTGTTTATGTCCGACATCATCATCACTGGCGCGCGCCAGCACAACCTCAAGAACGTCGACGTCCGCATACCCCGCAATTCGCTCACTATCGTGACAGGCCTGAGTGGCTCGGGCAAGTCCTCGCTAGCTTTCGACACGCTCTACGCCGAGGGCCAACGGCGCTACGTCGAGAGTCTGTCGGCCTACGCCCGCCAGTTCCTCGACCAGATGCAGAAGCCGGAGGTGGACCACATCGAAGGACTCTCGCCCGCCATCGCGATCGAACAGCGCACCTCGGGCGGCAATCCTCGCTCCATCGTGGCCACGGTCACGGAAATCCACGATTATCTGCGCCTGCTCTACGGCAGTATTGGTCAGGCGCACTGTCCCTCTTGCGGCAAACCGGTCCAAAAGCAGAGTGCCGAACAGATCGTCGACCGGCTGCTGGCGCATCCGGCGGGCACGAAGCTGATTCTTCTTGCGCCGCTCGTGCGCGGCCGGAAGGGACGCCACGAAGACGTCTTCGAGACAATCCGTCGGCAGGGATTTGCCCGCGTCCGCGTCGACGGCGCGATGTGCGCGCTCGACGACGCACCCGCGCTGGAGAAAAACAAGTCTCATACCATCGAGGCGGTGGTGGACCGGCTTGCGGTGGGCGACGGCATTCGCACGCGTCTGACCGACTCCGTCGAGCTGGCCCTGAAGCAGGGCGAAGGGCTGATCCGCGTGGTGGTGGTCGCATCCGACGGTACCGAGCGCGAAACGCTTTTCTCTGAAAAGAACGCTTGTCCGGACTGCGCAATCAGTTTCGAGGAACTCAAGCCTCGCTCCTTTTCGTTCAACAACCCGTACGGCGCGTGCCCGGTCTGCGCGGGGCTGGGGTCGCAACTCATTTTCGACGAGGAGCTGGTCGTGCCCAACCGAGAGGTCTCGCTTGCTGACGGCGCGGTCATACCATGGCGACGCGGCGGCTTCCGGATGGTGGTGTACTACAAGCACCTGCTCAAGGCTGTGGCGGCGGCCTACGATATCGACATGGCCACGCCCTACCAAGACTTGCCCGACGATTTCAAAAAGGTGCTTCTTTATGGATCGGGCGAGGAACCCGTGACGCTGCGCTTCTGGATGCGCGGGGCGTGGCACAAAACCGAGAAGCCGTTCGAGGGCGTGATTCCGAGCTTGATGCGCCGCTACAGCGAGACCGAGATCGACGAGGTGCGCGAAAAGCTGCGGCAGTTCATGAGCAGCCAGACTTGCCCCGCCTGCCATGGGCAGCGCCTGCGTCCCGAATCGCGCGTTTGCACGGTGGCGGGACGCACGATCGTTGAAATCATGGCCATGTCCGTCCGGCAGAGCGTTGCATTCTTCGAATCGATGAAGCTGTCGCCCGCCGAAGAGGTGGTCGTCGTCGATGTGCTCAAGGAGATCCGCCGCCGCCTGCGGTTCCTGTCGGACGTGGGGCTGGACTATTTGTCGCTGGACCGCGAAAGCTCGACGCTTTCGGGCGGCGAGATGCAGCGTATCCGACTCGCGACGCAGATCGGCTCTGGGCTTGTTGGCGTCCTGTATGTGCTGGACGAGCCGACTATCGGCTTGCACCCACGCGACAACGAGCGGCTGATCGCTATGCTGCACCGCCTGCAGCAACGCGGCAACACGGTGGTGGTGGTCGAGCACGACGAGGAGATGATCCGCACGGCCGACTACGTGGTGGACCTCGGTCCCGGCGCCGGACGCGAAGGCGGCGAGGTCATCTATCAGGGGGGCTTCGACGGACTGCTGGCGTGCGAACGCTCGCAGACGGCGGCCTATCTCTCGGGGCGGAAACGCATCGAAGTCCCGAAAGCGCGGGTGCGTGCCGGCAAGGCTCGCATCCGCATTGTCGGCGCGTCCGAGAACAACTTGCGCGGGATCGACGTAGACATTCCCTTGGGATGTTTCGTGTGCGTGACTGGCGTTTCGGGGTCGGGCAAATCCACGCTGGTGAGCGACATCCTCAAACGGCACCTGTTCAAAACGCTCTACGGCTCGAAGGAAAGGCCCGGCGCGTTCAAAAAAATTTCGGGCGTGGAACTGCTCGACAAAGTCATCGAGATTGACCAGAGCCCGATCGGCCGCACGCCGCGCAGCAACCCCGTCACCTACACCGGTGCCTTCACGCCGATCCGCGAACTCTTCGCCGCCGTTCCCGCGGCCAAGGTGCGCGGTTACACGCCGGGGCGCTTCAGCTTCAACGTCAAGGGCGGGCGCTGCGAGGTCTGCAAAGGCGACGGCGTGCGCTGTCTGGAAATGCATTTCCTGCCCGACGTGTACGTCACGTGCGAACAGTGCGGCGGCCTGCGCTACAACCGCGAGACGTTGGAAATCCGCTACGGCGGCAAGAACATCTCCGAGGTGCTGGACATGACCGTCGACGACGCGCTCGATTTCTTCGCGCCCGTGCCGATGATCGCCAACAAACTGCGGACGCTCTCCGAAGTGGGCTTGGGGTACGTGCGTTTGGGGCAGTCGTCGACCACGCTCTCGGGCGGCGAGGCGCAGCGGATCAAACTGGCCTCCGAACTCTCGAAACGCGCCACCGGCAAGACGCTCTACCTGTTGGACGAGCCGACGACGGGCCTGCATTTCGCAGACGTTCACAAGCTGCTCGAATTGCTGCTGCGTTTGCGCGAGTCGGGCAACACGGTGGTCGTGATCGAACACAACCTCGACGTGATCAAATGCGCCGATTACATCATCGACCTTGGGCCGGGCGGCGGTGACGAGGGGGGGCGTTTGGTCGCCGCCGGTACGCCGGAGGAGGTCGCCGCCTGCGGAGCGTCGCTCACCGGCGCTTTTCTGCGCCGATTGCTGTCTGAGCGCCCTTCCATTTCCTGACGCCACCGGAGTGTTGCGTCGCGCACCGTCTCGCGTACGTTCGGGAGCGCGGACGCGTCAATGGGTGTATCCGCTTCCTGCCAATGCGTGACTCGCTTGGCATTGTTCGGCAAACGCACGCGGTGAGGCGACCATGAAGGCAAAGGTTTCGGCTCGGTCTTCGACTTCGTTCGACATGGCATAATCGCTGGCGAAGTCGTGGTGCAGCGTCTCGTCTTCACGCGAAGCAACCACGCGCTGGAGTTCCTTCCGCGAGCCTTCGACCGGTGCGAAGGCGCTGCCGCCGTAGGCGAAACGACGGTTGTTCAGTTTGGTCCACTTGGGATTTTCCCGTGAGGGGCGGCGACGTGAAAAAGTTCGTGGTAGACCACATGGCTGCTGAACGAACTCGAGAGGTACATGACATTGCCTGCAGCAACGCCGTCGGCCGGTATGCCGTTGAGCGTTAGGTCGTCGCAGAATACGACGGTATTGAGCCCGGTACGCGTGAGGAACCGGACGGGGAACACATCAACCCTGTGACCACCCGCACGACATATAGATGCCGATGTGAAATCATGATTGATATAAATTACCAGAAAGAGCGACGTGTTTTCAAATATATGCCAGACAAAGCGGAACATTTATGGTCTCTTCGTTGCAGGTTGGATTTGTCCTTGCGGGAGCAGGGCACAGAGAGTAAATTACTCCTTCCTGCGGATGGTTTTTGGGACTACTTATGATCAAAGAGCTGTTTTCTGGCGACACCCGAAAGGGTGCGTTCTTTCGTCGTGTCGACTGGGCTGCGTTCTGGACGGCGACGATCATTTCTTTCTTGGTTTATTTCTTTACGTTGGCACCGTCCGTGACCTTGGAGGACTCTGGGGAACTGGCGACGGCTGGTTGCAACTGGGGCGTGCCGCATCCACCCGGCTATCCGATCTGGGCGATGTGCGCCAATCTGTTCGCACTGCTTTTCCACTGGGTGACGTTCCGCGGCCAGCCGACGCCGGCGTGGAGCATCGCCCTCATGTCGGGCGTTTTCGCGGCCTTGGCCTCGGGGCTGAGCGCCATGCTCATCACGCGGTCGGCTTCCGACATGGTGCGCGATGCGCACAATGAGGACGATTTCAATCCGGACGAGAGCGCGGCGCTCTGTTGGGCAGGCGGCGTGGGCGGCAGTCTCGTGTTCGCGTTCAGTCCGGTCATGTGGTCACAGGCGACGATCGTGGAGGTGTATTCGCTCAACGCCTTCTTCTTGATGTGGATCTTCCTGCTGACTTATCGGTGGATGCGGCGTCCGAACGACAAAATCCTGTGGCTGACGGCGTTCGTGTTCGGTCTTGGCCTTACCAACTATCAGGTCCTGCTGCTTGCGGCGCTGCCGCTGGCGGTCGTGATTTTCCTCAAGGACACGGCTCTCTTCCGCGATTTCATTTTCATCGGTATTCCTGTGCTGCTGACGGCCCACATTCTTCAAATCGGCGCGGAGCTGCCTGCCGTGCCGGGCGGGAACGGTCCGGCATACGCGAAGTTTCCGACGCAACTGCAGACATCCGTTCCATCCCTGTCCGTGCTGGTGGCGGGGTGCGCGTTCGTTTTCCTGGCCATCTTGCTGGCCGTCGCGCTGGAGGCGTGCCGCCGGAACGCGTTCGCCAAGCCGTGGATGCGGACTCTCCGCCCGTTGGAAGACCGCGGCGCGGTCGCGATCTCTGCGCTGGCGTCGTTCGGCGCGTTGCTGATCCTCTTCTCGTCGGCCGCGTCTACGGCGAAAACCGTCACGGCGAACGATGCGCCGCTTTTCGATCCCAGCGTGTACACGAGCGTAGCCGGGGTGGTCGTCCTGATCTTGGCGGCCTGTCTGGGCGGCGCTTATTCGTACCGAACGAAATGGAACGACAAGGGTGCCCTGCCGTGGCTGATTTCCGCGAGCGTGTTGTTCGTCGTCCTTCTGCTCCGGCTGTCCGCTCTGAAGGTCGCCCCCATTCCGAACGGCTACATGGGGCAACCCTACGACTGGACGTTGCCGAACCTCGTGCTTGTGGGCGGACTCGGCGTTCTGATTCTGATCGGAGCAACCGTGCCGCGCGGGCTGTTCTACGTGATTCCCGTGACGGCCGTCCAGATATCCGTTTTCACCATGTTGCGGCTCGGCGGTATGAACGGGCTCACGCATCCGACCACGTGGTGGTTCTGGTGGCCCGTGCTCTGGAACTTCGTGATCGTCGGGCTCGCGTGGGTCACGCTGCCGAACGGGCGCACGGTGGCCCTGACCGCGCTGCTGGCCGAACTGGGCGTCTCGTTCTACATCTACATGCCGATTGTCTCGGACATGAACAATCCTCCCATGAACTGGGGCTATCCGCGCACGTGGGAGGGCTTCAAGCACGCCATCATGCGCGGCCAGTATGAGAAAATCGCGCCGTCCGAAGTGTTCAACAAAAAGTTCCTGTTCCAGTTGGGCTCGTACTTCACCGATATGCGTGTGCAGTTCACGCTGATCACAGCGACGCTCGGATTCCTGCCCTTCACGTTGTGGAGCGTTTGTTTCGGCAAGAAGTCTGGGGATGGGGGGCTGGCGCAGAAAACCTTCCCGAGGCGGATCAGCGCCCTGTATGTGGCGGCGGGCCTCTACCTGCTGACGTTCCTGCTCGTGGCACCGACGGAATTCGTTGGTGGCGAGGCGATCGGGCGTTTGGACAAGCTGTTCATCGGCCTGATTCTCGTCCTTCTGCTTGTCGGGCTCGGGGATATCATCCTGCGGCAGACGGAGGACTTTGTGAGGCGGATTGGGTCTGCGCACAACCTCTCCGAGAGTCTGACGGTGGGCCTTTCCTTGGCGGGCATCGCGGTGGTGGTGGTGCTGTTCGTCGCGACAGGTCTGCTGCACCTGCTGGCGGGAAGGGAAGATGTCGGCGCGGGCGTCAAACTCGGCGTGCTGGCGCTGGCGATCCTGCTGCTGGCGGCCCTTTGCGCGGGCGGATATTTCGGCCGGACTTTCGCCGAACGCAAGTTCGGTTTTCGCTCCGACATGGACGTGGTGACGCAGCAGTGGCTGATCGCGACAGGGACGGGTTTCTTCGCCATGAGCGCGGTCTTGGTCGTGCTGGCGAACATCAAGGGCGACCTGCAGGACGACTTTATCCAGAAGGTGAAGTTCGTCAGCTCGCACGGACTGTTCTCAATCTGGATCGGCTACGGATTGGTTTTCGGCCTGATGATCGGCAACCAAGTGCTCAAGGCGTGGGCCAAAAAAGGACTGCCCGCAGGGCTCGTCAAGCCGCTGCGCATGCTGCTGGTCATGGCTGCCCTCATGGCCGCCGCCATTCCCATTTACGAGAACTACAACAATGATTATCTCGTTTTCGCCATGAGCGGCGCGGAACAGAACGATCACGATTACGGCTGGCAGTTCGGCAACTACCAATTGCGCGGCGCGGACGCGATTACCGAGGAGCTGGACGCCGACGACGAGCCGTTGCCGAATCCGCTCTACCCGCCCGAGATGGAGCCGCGCGCCTTCTTTTTCGGCGGCACCGATCCGGGGCGTTTCGTCCCCACCTACATGATTTACTGCGCCATGGTGCGGCCCGACGTCTACCTCGTCACCCAGAATGCGTTGGCGGACAATACGTACATGGACACCATGCGCGACCTCTACGGCAACGATCTGTGGATACCCACGCCGGACGACAGCGCCCGCGCTTTCCAGATCTACGTCGACGAGGTGCAGTCCGGCAAGCGGCCCAAGAACGCGGCGTTGGCCATTGAGAACGGACGCGTGCAGGTGAGCGGCGCGCTGGGTGTCATGGAAATCAACGGCATCCTCTGCGATATGATCTTTGCCAAGAACAAGGCCCGGCACGCGTTTTACATCGAAGAGAGCTATGTGATCAATTGGATGTTTCCGTATCTGACGCCGCACGGGCTGATCATGAAGATCAACGCCGAGCAGCAGCCGATTTCGCCCGCGAACGTGCGGGACGACATGCTGTTCTGGGACTGGTACGCGCGCCACCTATTGCGTACGCCGATGTTCCGGCGCGACCTACCGGCCCAAAAGTCGTTTTCAAAACTGCGCAGCGCGATCGCGGGCCTGTACGCGGCGCGTGGACTGCGCTCGGAGAGCGAGCGGGCGTTCCAAGAGGCGCGCGTGCTCTATCCCGTGAGCCCTGAGGCGAATTTCCGTCTCGTTCAGGAGGTCCTGCTGCCCCAAGCCCGGTATGGGGAGTCGATCGATATCCTCAACGAATACAACTCGAAGGATCCGAACAATGACCGCGGATTCGGTTTCGTCGATTTTATCAAGCGCGTGCGCGACACGGAGGGTAAGATCCGCGAATTGACGGCCAAGGCACAGGCAAGCAAGGTGCTCCAGCCGGAAGACGCCTTCCAGTTGGCGCTGGCTTATCGCGACTTGGGGCAGAACGATGCGGCCGCCAATTACCTTGAGCAACTGGTCAAGCTGCCCAACCTGCCCGTGGAGAAACTGTTTGAGATCGCCACGCTGCTGAGCAGCATTAAAAAGACCGAGGCGGCCGCGCAGGCCATGGACATCGTGATGACCCGGCTGCCGGCGAACGTTCCTGCCGACAAATTGCTGGAAATCGTCAGAGTCTACGGCGAAGCGGGCAAGCCCGACAAGATGGGGCCGCCGCTGTCACGTTACCTGCAACTTCAGCCGAACGACTGGCAGGCATGGCTGGATATGGCGACTCTGTGCGTGATGCGCAAGCAACAACAGCAGTTCCAGTATGCCATTCAAAAGGCGCTCGACCTAGGCAAAGGTCAGGCGTTGCAGCGCATCCAAGAGAATCCGGTCTTGCGCCAAACCGCCATGCCACTGCTGCAACAATATATGCAGCGCGGATCGGCCGAGTTGTCGCCGCTTGGCTCTATGCGGGGGCGGTGAGGATGGACACGCCCCGCGATCCTTCCGTCAGACTGAAGCTGGGCGCGACGGCCTTGATTGTTCTGGCGCTCGCGCTGAGCGTACGGCTGCCGGACTTGAATCGGCGTCCCATGCACGGGGACGAGGCCAACCAAGCGGTGCGTACCGGACTTCTTTTGGAGAAGGGTGTCTACCACTACGACCCGCACGATCACCATGGCCCGGTGCTCTATTTCGCGGCGCTGCCCTTCTGCCGCGCGACAGCCAAGACGTTCGCCGACACTACCGAATGGAATTTTCGCCTCGTCCCCGTCGCCTTCGGCTGCCTCACCCTTCTGCTCATGCTGGGACTTGGCGCGCGCCGCGAAGACGGCCTGTTCGCAAACCGCGAAGGCCTTGTAGCAGCCGCGCTACTGACGGCGCTCTCGCCCGCGATGGTCTACTACGGCCGTTTTTTCATTCAAGAGACGATGTTCGTCACTTTCCTGACGGGCATGCTGCTCTGCGCCGTGAAGTATGTGCAGTCGCGAATGGTCGTGCCGACCTCCGACCTCCGACTTCCGATCTCTGATCGCCGCCCCGCCGTTTGGGCTGCCGGTTTCGGCGCGTTTGCCGGGCTGGCCGTCGCCACCAAAGAGACGGTGGTGTTGTCGTTCGCGGCGGCGACCGTCGCCGCCGTCGCCGCCTGCGGCCCCCGTCGTCTGCTGCGCGCGTGGCGGACGCGCGACGCGCTGGCCGCGTTCGGCGTCGCGGCATTGGTCGCCGTGCTTCTGTACTCCTCGTTTCTCACTTATCCAAAGGGCGTTTACGACGCGCTGTTCTCGACGGTACAGGCCTATTTCAAACGCGCAACGGCCGTGCCCGAGCACCAGCACCCGTGGAGCTTTTACCTGAATATCCTCTTTTGGTTCAAATACGGTAGGGGGCCTGTCTGGAGTGAGGCCGGTCTACTGCCGCCCGCGTTGTTGTCGGTCGTCGTCGCCTTTTGGCCTCGGCGCGAAGTCTCGGTCCAGTCGCGCTGGGTGCGGTTCGTGGCGGTCTACACGCTGGTCCTGACGGCGCTCTACAGCGCGATTCCCTACAAGACGCCGTGGTGTGTACTCTCGTTCTTGCATGGTTTCATTCTGTTGGCTGGCGTCGGTTTTGGCGAGCTGTTCGCTTGGTTCTGGCGGCATCCGATCAAAAACGTACACGCGGGGCAGATGGTGGCGGGTGCGGTGCCGATGGCCCTGTTCGTGGCCCTCTTCATGTTCGACAAGGCGCAGATGGACCGTGCATGCTACCGTTTTCCAGCCGATCCCCGCAACCCCTACGTTTACGCCCATACCGGAGCCGACGCGATGAACCTCGTGGCGTCCGTGGAATCGGCCGCCGCCCGGGCGAAGGGGCTCGACACGCCGATCGCGCTCGCCGTGCCCACGCCCGACACGTGGCCGCTGCCGTGGTATCTGCGCAGGTACCGCCAAGTGGGTTACTGGACCTGCGTTGCGGACATTCCCCCCTCGTTCGACCCGACGATCTTGATCGTGGCCGCCGACCAAGGCGACTTCGCCGACGCCCGCTTCGGCAAGGGCAAGCGCGCTTCCTTTTTCGGTATCCGCCCCGGCGTGTTGCTGAACCTGTTTGTGCCGACGGAGTAGCGTCGAGTCCTCTCCGGTCGTTGTCCGTTCACGGAATACGCTTTGTCTGCTATAATCCAATCGAAAAGAGGAAAGGTTTATCATGTTCCAGCCCGTTTCCAACAAGTCCGATTTCCCCGCGATGGAGCGCGACACGCTGGCGTTCTGGGAGGCACACGACACGTTCAAGAAGAGCCTCGCGCGCAACGTCGGCAAGCGGGACTATGTCTTTTACGACGGGCCGCCCTTCGCGACCGGGCTGCCGCACTACGGGCACCTGCTCGCGGGTACGATCAAGGACATCGTGCCGCGCTACCAGACCATGCGCGGCTGCCGCGTCGAGCGGCGCTTCGGTTGGGACTGCCACGGACTGCCGATCGAAGCGCTTGCCCAAGAGGCGCTGAAGGTCAGCGGCGCACACGAGATCCGCCAGCTCGGCGTCGACACCTTCAATGAGCAGTGCCGTTCCATGGTCCTCAAATACGTGGGCGAATGGCGCAAGACTGTCACGCGCATGGGGCGTTGGGTCGATTTCGACAACGACTACAAAACCATGGATCCGACGTTCATGGAGAGCATCTGGTGGGTTTTCAAGCAACTCTGGGAGCAGGGACGTGTCTACAAGTCCTATCGCATCATGCCCTACAGTTGGAAGCTCAGCACGCCGCTCAGCAACTTCGAAGCTGGCAGCAACTACAAGGACGTGCAGGACCCCGCCGTCACCATATGCGCCAAGGTACTGACGGGCGCTGACCCCGCTTGGGGCGAAACCCACCTGCTGATCTGGACCACCACGCCGTGGACCCTGCCGGAGAACCTGGCGATCTGCGCCGGCCCCGACATCGACTACGCGGTCGTGCGCGACACAGATGGCGGTGAGTGCTATGTGATGGCCCAGGCGCGGCTCGCAGCCTATTATAAGAAACCCGAGCAGTACCGCGTCGTTGTCACGCTCAAAGGCCGTGATCTGCTGGGCTGGACCTACGAGCCGCTCTTTCCTTACTTTGCCGGGTACGCCGCGTCCGGCGCGTTTCGCGTGTTGAACGATGCGTTCGTCAGCACGGACGACGGCACGGGCCTCGTCCACATGGCACCGGCCTACGGCGAGGACGACTTCCGCACCTGCAAGGAGGCGGGCCTGAACGTGATCGCCGATCCGCTCGACGCCTCCTGCGCCTTCACCGACGCGTTGCCGGAGTACAAGGGCCGTTTCTGCAAGGACTGCGACAAGGACCTCATCAAACGACTGAAGCAGGAAGGCAAGCTGGTCCATCAGAGCGTGATCGTCCACAGCTATCCGTTCTGCGATCGCACCGACACGCCGCTCGTCTACCGCGCCATCGAGGCGTGGTATGTGCGCGTGGAGGATCTGCGCGAGCGTCTTTCTCGCAACAACGACACGGTCCATTGGATGCCGGGCTATGTGGGCGACAAGCGCTTCGGCAATTGGCTCAAAGAGGCCCGCGACTGGAACATCAGCCGCAACCGGTTCTGGGGATCCTGCATCCCCGTCTGGGTCAACGAAAGCGATCCGAACGACATGATCTGCGTCGGTTCCGTCGCCGAGCTGGAGGCGTTGTCGGGCGTCAGCGTCACCGACCTGCACAAGCATTTCGTGGACAAAGTGATCATCCGAAGGGACGGTAAAACTTACCGCCGCACGCCGGAAGTGCTCGACTGTTGGTTCGAGTCCGGTTCCATGCCGTACGCACAGCAGCACTACCCCTTCGGGAACCAGAAATCGGAGATCGGAAATCGGAGATCGGAAAATCCGTCTTCCTCTTCTGACCTCCGACCTCCGGCCTCCGACCTCTCTTCCTCCTTCCCCGCCGACTTCATTGCGGAGGGGCTGGACCAGACGCGCGGATGGTTCTACACGCTGATGGTTCTGGGCACCTGTCTCTTTGATAAGTCGCCGTTCAAAAACGTCGTGGTGAACGGACTCGTCCTCGCCGAGGACGGCAAGAAGATGTCAAAACGTCTGAAGAACTACCCCGACCCGACGCACATCCTCGACACCTACGGCGCGGACGCGCTGCGCTTGTATATGATTTACTCGCCTGTTGTGCGCGCCGAGAACCTGCGCTTCTCTGAGAGCGGCGTGAAGCAGATCCTGCGCGACCTGCTGATCCCGTGGTGGAACGCCTACAGTTTCTTCGTGACCTACGCGAATGTGGACGGTTTCAACGACCGTACGCTGGTTAAGCCGTCGAGCCCGAACGTGCTCGACCGTTGGATCGTCAGTTCGCTCGAAACCCTGATCCGCGACGTGACCGACGCGATGGACGTCTATGACCTTCAGCGGTCGGTGCGGCCGTTCGTGACCTTCGTGGAGGACCTGACCAACTGGTATATCCGTCGCAGTCGGCGCCGTTTCTGGAAGTCCCAAAACGATGACGACAAGATGCACGCCTACCGAACGCTGCGTTACGTGCTCGTGCAGCTCTGCAAGGTTGCCGCGCCTTTTACGCCGTTCATCAGCGAGGCCATCTACCGCAACCTCCGGGGCGAAGGCATGCCCGAGTCGGTGCATCTGTGCGACTTTCCGACGGCGGACGCCGATGCGCGCGACGAGGCGCTCGAACGCCGCATGGCGTTGGTGCAGACCGTGGTGCGCCTCGGCCGCCAACTCCGTACGGAGAACGATCTCAAAGTGCGTCAGCCGCTTTCGGTGATCCACGTGGTCTCAGCCAACCCCGATGTGCGCGCGATGCTCGAAGGTTTCGAGGATCTCGTCACTGATGAACTCAACATCAAGTCGGTCGCCTACGGCAGCGACGAGACGGCCATGGCCGACGTGTCGGTCAAGGCCGACTTCCGCAAGCTCGGGCCGAAGTTCGGGCCGAAGATGAAGGCGGTCGCCGCCGCCGTCGCGGGGCTTTCGTCCGCGCAGGCCGCCGCGCTTGCTGCGAACCGTCCGGTCGCGATCGAGGCGGCGGGGGAATCCGTCACGCTGACCGCCGACGACGTGGTGGTGCAGCGCGCCCCCAAGGTCGGCATGGTGGTCGCCTCCGAAGGCGACGTGCTGGTCGGCATCGAGACCGCGCTGACGCCCGCGCTGGTGCAGGAGGGACTGGCCCGCGAGTTCGTGAGCCGCGTACAGAACTTGCGCAAGGACGCCGATTTCGAGGTCACGCAGCGCATCGCTGTGACGGTCGATGCCGACGCGGAGGTGTGTGCCGCCATCGAGGCCTTCGCCGACTACGCCAAGGCGGAGACGCTCTGCGAGCGCATCGCGTTCGCCCACCTCGGCGACGGACTCTGCGACCTCAACGGCCACGACGTCAAGATCGCGGTGGCAAAGATTGTTTAGTGGTTCATTCGCGTGTCGTTTGCTTGAGTGGCGCGGTCGCGTTTGTACGTGGGAGGTGACGCATGGTTTCGTACAAGCTGGTGATGCCGGAGCACTTGAACCAGTACGGGGCGCTTTTCGGCGGCAACCTGCTGAAATGGGTGGACGAAACAGCGTGGATGGCTGTGAGCTTGGACTATCCAGGCGACCGCTTTGTGACAATCGGCATGGACCGCGTCGAATTCAAAAAGCGCGTGTCCGGTGGCACCATTCTACGGTTGGACGTCGCCCGTCTTCGCGTTGGCCATACGTCGGTGACGTATGCGGTGAATGTGTATCTCTGCGGCACGCGGAAGTGGGGAGGAGAGATGCCGATTTTTACGACTGACATCACGTTCGTGCGTGTCGACGAGAGCGGCGAGAAGATTGCGGTTCAACAAGGTTAGGTCGGTTTGCTTGTGCGGTGTCGACAGAGTGGCCTCGCTTGTGTACCATATTCTTATCAATCGTAATACATTTCTCAAATTTGAAAACGCCGCATGCGTGCCGACGATCCAGACAACGCTGTCAGCCTAAAAAACAGTTTACAGGATGTCCGGTGATCATATGTGTTTTAAACGTTTGATTGGGTGTAGGCGAGGAATTGTGCCATCGTCGCGACGACGTTTGGAGCCCCTGTCGGGCCAAATCGATGCATGTCGATGCGTCGGTCGTCGGAATATGTTTTAAGCGATTGCCTGGTGCGGCGACGACGCGTAGCCGACACGCGTGTATGGTCGGGGAGGATCGTGACCGTTGGGATGGCATGCCTTTTGCTGCCATTGAAAATGACCATTTTTCACGCCCATGTCGGCGAGCGAAGTCTTCGGAGGCGAATAATCAGCGTCTGCGGATTGTTGGCGGTAGTCATAAAAGAGAAACGATACCGAATGGAGGCGGGAGCGCTGTTGCGCTTAACAAGGCTCGGAGCATGAGACGAAAGAAGATGAAATCGTCCGTATCCCCGGCGGCGGAGCGTATTCTGGTGGGGAAGCGCGGATTTACGTTGGTCGAAGTCATGTTCGCCTCCGCCGTTGCCATGTTGTTGTTTTTGTCTCTTTTCGAGACGCTTTCGGTCTGCCAACGCATGGCTGCGGACCTCAAGTGGCGTTTGGCCGCCGATGAGTTGGCGTACGACAAAGCATGGGAAGTCTTCAACTATCGCACGGAATGGTTCAACGGATGCACGTCGGCCTCTTCGGTATGGTACGAAGTCCCCTCGGATCGGACCCCGGCCTGGTACGCGGGGGGTAAAGCCTACTACAACCTCTCGATCACGCCGGTTGGCTTGCCAATTTCCAATTGGGTTATTCGGACAACGGTGAAATGGCCGCTTCCGACCGGATCCTATGCTTCGTTGCCACAGGATTATCGGGTTGTCCGGATGCGAAACGAGCGGAACCTCTTTCGCTGAGACGTTGCAATGAGAATTACGCCACATCGTTTGTTCCGATTGCGCCGTTGTCGGGGATTTACGTTGACCGAGGTCTTGATGTCAACGGCCCTGACGGCGGTGATCGCGTCGCAAGTGGTCGTGGCGCTCGTGTCGTCCCAGCGGGTCATTGAGGCGACGATGGCCGACATTGAGCTTTCGCTTAAAACGCGTGAGCTGCGGGAAAAAATCCTGTACCGGGTAAACGACGAAGGGGGGCTCATGGATGCCTGCGAGTCCGATCTGTCCGTTAAGAATGCGAACGAAGGATGGGGGGATGGCGTCGAATATAAGCCGAAGAAGGGGACAAAGAACAGCATCAAGGTCGACGATAAGAAGAAACTGGTGGCGAGCAATGAAAAGTCGGACAACTGGCTGAAGTGCGGGACGATGGACTTGTCTGTGCCGAACAACATCTTCAGCAGCGTGGTCACAAATGGCGGCGTCCAAGTGAATCTTGACATGAGTCTCATCATCGGGACTCGGACTTATACCCAAAAGCATCGCGTGCAAACCCAGATCGTCAACGAGTAGCGGAGGGGTTATGAAAAAAACACCGAGACGGAATCGGTCGGGATTCATTCTTCCGGTCGTCGTGGCGTGCATGCTTGTGGTTGCTCTCATTGCGGGCGGCGTCTTGCGTTATGTGAGCTACGGTGCCCGTGCGGGCAGCATGTATACGGCTTCCTCGTTGTGCCGTCTCACCGCCCAAACGGCGCTCGAACGGACGGAAATCGATATTCGGACTACCTTCAAGAAATATCACAAGGCATATCCGTCATCGTTGAACGCCCTCACGTGGTTCGATTCGTCGTCCTCCACGAGTGTAGGTTCGACGGGGTATGCGTGCGCACTCATGCAGAACGAGGTTATAGACGGGTGTACGGTTTCGGTGACGATAACGGATATCTCGAAGTCGACGTCGAGCACGCTCTACCAGTATGCCGAAGTAACGTTGTTGGCCACGGTTTCGCGAACCTCGGCGGCGGGGCTGACGGTCTCGAAGCAGGTCGAAGAGACGGTTCAGTTCGGCATGCAGCGATCCAGCGTCTTTGACCATGCTTACTTTGTGAACAACTACGGATGGTTCCAAGGGTCCGGGGTCACGGCGAACGGGAATATCCGGTCGAACGGCGACATGTACTTGGACCGCTATTCGTACATCAACGGCAACGCCTATGCGGCGCCGAACAGCGAATTGAATGCCACGGGATACATAACGGTTTCGGGCGGCGGTTCAACGCGTCACC
>Ga0172375_10002956_pt1 | contig 26138 bp, 24 predicted proteins | sample LakKiv1m_FD_114537 | JGI IMG/M metagenome (GOLD analysis project Ga0172375, IMG submission 114537) | Freshwater microbial communities from Kabuno Bay, South-Kivu, Congo - kab_092012_11.1m | ecosystem: Environmental > Aquatic > Freshwater > Lake | place: Democratic Republic of the Congo...
AGCCATCCGTAAATAGCAAGGCGGGAAAAGAGATATACAAACTGAACGAATACCCATCAAAACCCTTTCAATTCAACAAAACAAGACCTTTTCCTTCCGGGACAAAGACCACACCGGAGGCGCAGCAGGACGAAAAACTGGGCCTGACGGTAGGCATTAAGGCGGGCTCAAGCGCCGGGCTTACGGGAGCTATGGGCGATGTTTCCTACTCACTTTCAGATCTTCTTCCGGGAGCGGCTCTGCGAGGCAGTGTCGGATATCTGACGGGCGGCACAAAGACAGATACGGGCAGCCTGAAACTGGCGACCGTCAACCTTGATGCGTTGTATTCTATAGGCGCCGTGAACGACCCCAAGAACCCTTTAAGCCTGTATGTCGGCGGCGGGCTCATTTTTCCGTGGAAGGTAAACAGGGAAAGGTCTTCGGGCGCCTGGGGAGCCCACGCGTACCTTGGAAGCAAGTACAGCCTGCAGGACAGCACAGCGATCTACGGCGAACTGGCGTATTCCGGCATCAAGTATCAGGCAGAGGAAAAGGCTCTTCGAGGGGTAGAGGCGATGCTGGGGTACAGTTATTCATTTTAACCGTTATTCCGGGCCAATTAAGCCGCTAAAAATGCCTTTAATAAGCCAAAAAACATTCTTGACAAACTCCTGATATTTTGATAGAATATTTATAGACTTCATCTGGAAGGTCCCGTTGAGAACGGGGCGATCTCCAATGTTTTCCCCAAAGGCGAAGGATTCTCAAAAAGGAGTTGATTTTTTGTGAGCACTATTGTCAGAAAGAGGCTGATATTCAAAGGAAGAGTTCAGGGGGTAGGGTTCAGGCCGACCGTGTACAACCTGGCAAAACGCCTGGGGTTGGCGGGAGTTGTGCTGAATTCCCCCGAGGGCGTCGTTGTAGAGCTTGAGGGGCATGACGCGCAGATCGATAAATTCCTCAAGATAATAAAGATAAAACAACCTCCCCACGCCAAGATATTCACGATAGAATCGACCCATCTTCCGGCGATCGGATATATGAGCTTTCGGATACTCCCGTCAGCACAAAGCGGCAAAAAAACGGTCCTCATATCCCCGGACATAGGGACCTGCAAGGACTGCGAAAAAGAAATATTCAATCCCAGGGACAGGAGGTTCGGCTATCCCTTTATAAATTGCACCAACTGCGGGCCCAGGTTCTCTATAATCAAGGACACCCCTTACGACAGGGCAAAAACGACAATGGCCCCGTTCCATATGTGCAGCCTTTGCGAATATGAATATTCAGATCCCGGCAACAGGCGCTTCCACGCGGAACCCAACGCCTGCGACGATTGCGGGCCCCACATCTTCCTTCTTGATAATTACGGAAGAAGGATCGAGACCCTTGACCCCATCCTGAAGACGGTGCAGCTGCTGAAAGAAGGCAGGATAGTTGCCATAAAAGGGGTCGGTGGCTACCATATCGCCTGCGACGCCTCCAACAACCAGGCCATCACCGAGCTGAGAAAAAGAAAGAACAGGCCGGCAAAGCCTCTGGCAATAATGTCTTACAGCCTGAAAGAAATAAAATCCTTTGGCAAGGTCAATGAGAAGGAAAGCGAGCTTCTGCAGTCGTCGGCAAGGCCGGTCGTGCTGCTTAAAAAAAGGAAAGGGATACTGATTTCCGACCTCATCGCTCCCGGCAACGCCTATATCGGGGCAATGCTGCCGTACGCGCCGATACATTTTCTGCTTTTAAAGGACAACTTCATCGCTTTGGTGATGACCTCGGGGAACAGGAGCGACGAGCCCATAACAAAAGACGACGATAAGGTCATTATGGACCTCAGGAGCATAGCCGACAATTTCCTGGTTTTTGACAGGAAGATATGGAACAGGGCCGATGACTCGATCGTCAGGGTCGTAAAAAATAAAAGGGTGTTCATCAGGCGCTCGCGGGGATATGTCCCGGACCCGATCAGGATTTCCCAGGAGCCGTTCCCCGAGATACTGGGGGTCGGTGCCCAGAAAAAGAACGTCTTTACTCTTACGAGAGGCCGCAGCGCGCATCCCTCACAGTATATAGGAGAGCTAGATAACGCGCAGACATTTTCGTTCTTCAAGGACGCGGTGGCGGGGTTTGAAACGATGTTAAGGGTTAAGCCGGGAACGGTCGCTCACGACCTTCATCCGGATTTTCTTTCCACAAAATACGCCAAGTCAATTCCGGGGGCCAGCCTTGTGGCGGTCCAGCACCATCATGCGCATATAGCTTCGGTCATGGCGGAGCACAATATTCAGACGGACGTGATAGGCGTCGCTTTTGACGGGATGGGTCTGGGTACTGACGGGGCAGCCTGGGGCGGAGAGTTCTTCGCGGGCAGGCCCGGCAGGTTCGAAAGAAAAGGCCATCTTAAATATGTGACCCAGCCGGGCGGCGACATGGCAGCCAAGGAGCCGTACAGGATGGCGTTCTCCTATCTGTATGATGCGTACGGCGACGAGCTGTTCAAACTGAAGATAGATTTTATCAAAAGGTTCAAAAAAGACCTTGAAACGCTGAAAAGGCTGGCAAAGTCCGGCGCGAGCCAGACGCTTACATCAAGCATGGGAAGGCTTTTCGACGCGGTCGCGTCGCTTATAGGGTTAAGGGACAGGGTCACTTATGAAGGCCAGGCTGCAGTGGAGCTGGAGTCCATCGCGGCGGGGAAGGGCTATAAATCCTATGATTTTGAGGTTGGGCAGGATTTCATCTTCGATCCGGCGCCCATGATAAGGAGCATAGTGGAAGATATCAAGGCTGGCCTGCCGGCAGAAACAGTGTCGTATAAATTCCACAACACGATCGGAAAAGTCATCGGCAGGATCTGCAAGGCCATCTCAAAAGAGACAAAGATAAAGAAGGTCTGCCTTTCGGGCGGGGTTTTCCAGAACGCCCTTCTTCTTGAGGCGGCGATGAGGGAGCTTAAAAAAATGAGGCTTGAGATTTACATAAACGAAAAAGTGCCTTCCAACGACGGCGGCCTTTCCCTTGGCCAGGTAAGGACAGCAAAGGATGTGCTGGCAAGCGCAGGATAAGTGCGGCCGGCCCGGACCATTTTTTGTTATAATTTCCTTAAAAGGAGACTTGAATGGCGGCATACAACATTACTCTTATCCCCGGGGACGGGACCGGTCCGGAAATAACAGAAGCCACCAGAAGATGCGTTGAGGCGACCGGTGTAAAGATAAAGTGGGACACGGTTCACGCAGGCGTGGATATCAGGGAAAAAGCCGGCACTCCGCTCCCCCCCGAAGTCATCGAATCTATCAGAAAGAATAAAGTTGCATTAAAAGGGCCGATCACAACACCAATTGGAAAGGGCTTCAGGAGCGTAAACGTGGCTCTTCGCAAAGAGCTCGATCTCTACGCGTGCGTCCGCCCATGTAAATCTTATAGAGGGGTCCGCTCCAAATACGACAACATAGACCTCGTTATTGTAAGGGAAAACACGGAAGACCTTTATGCGGGAATAGAGTTCGAAGAGGGTAAAAAGGATACAAAACAGCTTATCGGCGACATCGAAAAAATGTCGGGGAAGCAGATAAATAAAGATTCCGGCATTTCAATAAAGCCTATTTCTATAGCGGGCACAAAAAGAATAGTTAAATACGCTTTTGACTACTCGGTGAAGAACAAAAGGAAAAAAGTTACGGCGGTCTCAAAAGCGAACATCATGAAATATACGGACGGACTTTTTCTGGCCGCTGCAAGGGAAGTGGCGGCGAAATACGACGGAAAGATCGAATATCAGGAAATGCTTGTCGACAACATGTGCATGCAGCTGGTCCAGAAGCCGGAACTATATGATGTACTGGTCCTGCCCAATCTCTACGGAGATATCCTTTCAGACCTTTGTGCCGGGCTTGTCGGGGGCCTTGGAGTTGCTCCGGGTGCGAATATCGGGAAAGATATCGCCCTGTTTGAGCCGACCCACGGCAGCGCGCCGAAATATAAAGGCAAAAACAAAGTCAACCCGACGGCAATGATCCTTTCCGCCGTTCTGATGCTACGATATCTTGGAGAAAAGAAGGCCGCGGACAGCCTGGAGAACGCAGTTGCTCAGGTGATCGATGAAGGCAGGAACGTGACGTACGATATGAAGCCGCATAGAGACGACCCGACGGCGGTGGGGACAAGCCAGATGGCTGATGCGATAATAGGGGCAATGTGATAAAAATCCTCACCCCCGTCTCGTTTCACTCGACGACCCCTCTCCATGAAATGGAGAGGGGTGCCGAGCGTAAGCGAGGCGGGGTGAGGCGGGAAAGACATGCATAAAATCTCCGTAATAGGCGCAGGAAATGTTGGCGCAGAGGTCGCAAGGCGCTGCGCAGAAAAAAATCTCGGCGATGTTATTCTTGTCGATGTGGTAGAAGGCATCCCTCAGGGCAAAGCGCTTGACATGCTCCAGTCCTCTCCGGTAGAAGGCTTCACGGCAAATATAACCGGCACAAATGATTATTCTTTGATAAAAGATTCGGATATAGTCATTGTTACGGCAGGGCTCGCAAGAAAACCGGGGATGACAAGGGAAGACCTGGTAAAAAAGAACGCACTCATTATTACTTCTGTATCTGAGCAGATAAAAAAATATGCCCCAAAAAGCATTATCATAATGGTTACAAACCCTCTTGACGTGATGGCCCAGCTTGCCTGGAAGGTAACGGGCTTTGATAATAAAAAGGTGATCGGCATGGCAGGCATACTTGACACGGCACGGTTCATCACTTTTTTGTCCATGGAAACAAAAGTCCCGGCAAGCAAGATCGAGGCAGTTGTCATCGGAGGCCACGGGGACGCGATGGTGCCTTTGACCAAATATACGAAGGTGGACAGGAAGGGTGTGGCGGATGTGATCTCAAAGGAAAAGCTGGATGCGATCATACAGAGAACAAAGGACGGCGGGGCGGAGATAGTCAAACTATTGAAAACCGGAAGTGCGTTCTACGCCCCGTCGGCATCGGCCGTGGCAATGGTTGATGCAATAATAAATGATAAAAAGACGGTGATGCCGTGCGCGGTCTATCTTAACGGTCAATACGGGCTGAAGGATGTCTATATCGGCGTTCCCGTAAGGCTCGGAAAGAATGGTGCGGAAGGGATAGTGGAATATGATATTGCGGAAGAAGAAAAGCATGTTCTCCACAAGTCGGCGATGGTGGTAAAAGATACACTTGCCTTATGCGAACAGTAAACGCCAAACAAATATCGGACACGGCCGCAAAATTATATGCCGAAGCGAATTTCGATCTTTCCAAGGACGTCCTGTCGTCACTGAAGGCGGCCCGTTCAAAAGAAACAAAAAAGCTTTCAAAAAGCGCGCTGGATATTCTTGTGAAGAACACCGCTATAGCCAAAAAAGAAAGCATCCCGTTATGCCAGGATACAGGGCTTGCCGTCGTTTTTGCCGAGATAGGGCAGGATGTGCATGTTAAGGGAACGGGGATCAGGGAAGCGGTGGATCAGGGGATCAGGAAGGCAGTAAAGCAATCATATCTAAGAGCTTCGGTCGTCAAAAGTCCGCTGGACAGGATAAATACCAAGGACGATACTCCTGCTATAGTCCATATCGATATCGTTCCGGGAAATAAGATAAAGCTCACGGTCCTTGCAAAAGGCGGCGGAGCTGAGAACATGAGCGCCTTGAGGATGCTGAAGCCCTCCGACGGCACGGAGGGGATAAAAAGCTTCGTTCTTGAAACGGTCAGAAAAGCCGGCCCGAACCCGTGCCCACCGATAGTAGTCGGGATAGGTATTGGGGGGAATTTTGAGATGTCAGCTTTCCTTGCAAAAAAGGCTCTGCTTCGTAGGATAGGCAGCAAAAATCAGGACAGAAAGACAGCGCAGCTCGAAAAAGAAATATTAAAAGAGATCAATAAGCTTGATATCGGCCCTTCCGGCTTTGGCGGAAAGACCACCGGCTTAGCGGTCCATATCGAGACTTATCCCTGCCACATCGCCTCTCTTCCGGTAGCGGTCAACATAGAGTGCCACAGCCACAGGCATAGGACGGCGGTTATTTAAGCTCCGGCAAACTTTATCTAACGAACAATAAACATTACCGCCTCAGGCCATAGCCCTCGTAATCAAAGAATCTCGCGGGGCTGCTTAGCGGAAGCGCAGGAAGCAGGCTTATCTTGCCTGTAACAGGGACAACAAATCCCGCGCCCGCCGAGAGCCTAACCTCCTGGACATGGAGGTCCCAGTCCTGAGGAGCATTCTTTTGTTTTGGATCGTCCGTCAGCGAATATTGGGTCTTTGCCATGCAGACCAAAAGATTGGGAGAAACAAGACCTCTTTCGATCAGCCTCGCGATACCGGCTAAATTGGTTTCCGCAGTTTCGCTGAACATAACGCCTCGAGCCCGGTATACTTGTTGGGCTATTATATCAATATTCTCCCTGAAGTTGCCGGGAACCGGATAAATAGGATGAAAGGCGGATTGCTCCGCTTCCGTCATTTCAACTACTGCGCGAGCAAGCTCTTCTGCCCCCGGGCCGCCTTTTGCCACTCCATCGTTGATCTCCGCCCTGACCCCAATCCCGCTGCACAGACGCTTGATCAAAGCCAGATGAGAGTCGGCATCCTGAGGGAAGCGGTTTATGGCGACAAGGGACGGTACCCCGAACTTCCCTATATTTGCGACATGTACGGCAAGGTTGGCAAAGCCGTACTCCATGGCCTTTTCAAAATTGCTTTCCGCATCCGGATATCCTCCGTTCTCGGCAAGCGCTTTTGCTGTGGCGATTATGACCGCAAGAGATGGTTTTGCCCCGCTCAACCTGCATACAATGTCGAAGAACTTTTCTGCGCCGAGGTCCGCGGCAAATCCCGCTTCTGTCGCATAATAGTCAGCCAATTTTAAGCCGAGCATATTTGCAATGATCGAATTGCAGCCGTGCGCGATATTCGCAAAAGGCCCGCAATGGACCAGCACGGGCTGTCCTTCCATTGTCTGGACGAGGTTAGGATTAAACGCGTCCTCAAGGGCGAAAGCCATCGCGCCGCCGACCCCGAGGTCGGCAACAGTGATCGGATCGCCATTTGTATTATAGGCAAGGATTATCCTGTCCAGCCTTTGTCTGAGGTCAATGAAATCGGTTGCCAGAGCAAGGATAGCCATCACTTCGCTTGCCACTCCGATAATAAAATGTGAATCCCGTTTTACGGCTAATTTTCTGCCCAGTATCTCAACGCCGTCGCCGACAGTCACATTCCTCAATTCAGCACAGTTGAAGTCATATGTGTACGGCCAGGTTATTCTGCTTATATCGACGCCGAGAGGGTTCCGTATGCCTTTTTGGGGTTTAAAGTATAGCTGCTGGCCGATAGCTGAAGCGGCCAGATTATGCGCGGTCTCAACGGCGTGAATATCCCCTGTAAAATGCAGGCTGATCGCGTCCTCCGGAATGACCTGCGCCCTGCCCGTGCCGCTGGCGCTTCCTTTAAGGCCGAACACCGGGCCGGCAGACGGCTGCCTCAGGCCAAGGACCACGTTTTTGCCGATATACCCCAGCCCCTGTGTCAGAGAGATGGAGGTGCAGGTCTTTCCTTCACCGCTGACCCCTGGTGTCATGGCTGTCACCAATATCATCTTTCCGTCAGGTCTTCCCGACAGCCGCGCCAATAGTTCGCCGCTGTCCAGCTTTGCGGCAAACCGTCTGTGCGGCGACCACTCAGATTCTTTTAATCCCAAACGTTGGATAACGGGCGCGATGCTCAACGCCATTTTTCATTCTCCTTTTATATTTTTCGGCGCATGATTACCGACATAAGAGTATCGAACGATTATTTTGGGAATTTCACTTTTTCAGAAAGAATTTTAGGAAAGAGTTTACAGGGTTTTATTAGGGGGAGGGTTCTATTTTTGGCAGCGGCGGAATCTTTGCCTTTGTGGATAAAGCAATTGCAAGTTCAGCCGAAAGATGGATGCCGGCGATCTTCATGAACGATTGGATCAGGCCGGCGGGCAATCCTTCGCAGAGGGCCTGTCCTTCGGAGATGTCAAGACAGGAAACAACGGCCGCTGTCTTTTCGTGGCCGGGATCGAGCTCTGACATAGAAAGCAGAAGCCTTTGTTTGAAATAAAAGCTTCCGAATGAAAGTAATACAGCCGAGGCGCTCTCTGGAGGAGTTGCAGGGCCAAGCAGCTTTTGTGCAAGGCCGGGAATGCTGTCGGAGCGGACGTGACTTATTCGAAGTGATGCTCTGGCAAGGACCGTTTCACGAAGCTCTGCCAGGACCCTTTTTCTCAGAAGTGTTCTTTTTCCCGGCAAGCTCCAGAGCTCGTTTTCCGTAGTTCCCGAAAAATTATTGTTAGAGAGAATGAGCGCAAGCCTTTCGTCGCCTCCCAGAGCGTGCATCTGATAGATAAAACGCTCCAAAGTAGTCAGATCATTCATTGCGTCCAATATCCAGGAGGCCCGATCGACCGCCATTTCCGGATTCAAAAGGACTGCCGCGATCTTTTCTTCCGGAAGAGCTCCGCCGGTGAACAGATGTGAAATGTTCCCGACAAAGGACGCGGGACTGGAAAGACCCAGGACAAGATCGTTGAAGGAAGCGCCATTTACTGCGCTTCTTGCCCTGTCCAGGGAGAACCTATGCGCGCGCATCTCGCGAATAACGGGATTGTGCACTGCATGCGTCACGCTATTGACCGTGCTAAGGGAAATGACCGCAAGCCGCAGTCTGTCTATAGTAATTGAAGCCATAGAATTGTTCCCGACCCTCTCTATAAGGATTATCGTCCCGAAAGGCGGCGAATTTCACTTTTCACAAAAAATATGCAAATATATATAGAAAATGGACTTTAAAAAACAAAGAGAGGCGATGGTAAAAGATCAGCTCGTCGCCCGAGAGATCAGAGACAAAAGAGTTCTGGAGGCCATGGGAAGGGTTCCTAGGGAGAGGTTCTTTCCGGAGGATGAGAAGGACCTCGCTTACGCGGACGGCGCGTTCCCCATAGGATCCGGCCAGACCATCTCGCAGCCGTATATTGTTGCGCTGATGACGGAGCTGCTTGGGCTTGAGGGAGGAGAAAAAGTGCTTGAGATAGGCACCGGCTCCGGGTATCAGGCTGCGGTGCTGGCAGAGCTTGGCGGTGAGGTCTATTCTATAGAAAGATTGCCCGAGCTTGCGGAAAAGGCAAAAAAACTGCTCGTCGAAGAGTTAAAGTACAGGAACCTTACTATCATCACAGGGGACGGCACAAAGGGTCTGCCTTCACAGGAGCCGTTCGACGCGGTCATCGTGACGGCGGCAGGGCCAAAGGTCCCGGAAGAGCTGACGGACCAGCTGTCAGAAAAAGGCGGGCGGCTTGTTATCCCTGTGGGCGACAGGACCTTCCAGACGCTTTACAAAATAACTAGGCACGGAGATGAGCTTACCGTTGAAAAGTCCTCTCAGGTCGTGTTCGTACCCCTTATCGGCAGCAGCGGCTGGAAGGCCGGCTAGTGCTATAATTATTTTATGAAGACCCTTTTTTCTCCGTTCTCAAAAAAGCAGTTCGCGGGCCTTCGCGCGGGGGATGAGGTCCTTATCAGCGGAGAGCTTCTTACCGCGCGCGACGCCGCGCATAAAAAGCTTTTTGAGCTTCTACGATCAGGGAAAAAGCTTCCTGTCAGCCTTAAAGATCAAATAGTCTATTATGTCGGCCCGACGCCGGCCAAAAAGGGAGAGGTTATCGGCTCCGCAGGGCCGACAACGTCCTCAAGGATGGACAAATACGCTCCGGAATTGATGAGGGCCGGACTTCTCGGGATGATCGGAAAAGGCAAAAGAAGCAGTGAAGTCAGGGATGCTATAATTAAGAACAAAGCGGTGTATTTTTCAACGGTCGGTGGGGCGGGCGCCTATCTTTCCAAAAAGATAAAGAGTTCAAAGATCATCGCGTATCCCGAGCTGGGGACAGAGGCCGTAAGGCGGATAGAGGTCAGGGATTTTCCGGCCGTTGTCGCGATCGATGCGAAGGGGAGGGCGATAAAGGGATTTGTGGGATGAAAGGAATAACGTAGCGGCGAGGTGACCTCGCCCGTACGGAAATTTGTAGGGGCGTAATATATTACGCCCGTACGGAAATGGGAGGTAAATATGTCAAACATATCCGAGGTCAATGCGGCCAATTTTGAAGGTGAGGTTTTAAAGGCAAATATCCCGGTCCTGGTGGATTTTTGGGCGCCGTGGTGCGGGCCGTGCAGGATGGTCGCGCCTGTTGTTGAAGCGGTGGCGGCTGAGACGGCGGGCAAGCTTAAGGTCGTAAAGCTGAATACGGACGAAAGCCCCCAGGTGGCGGCCCAGTACCAGATAATGGGAATCCCGACACTGATGTTCTTTTCCGCAGGCAAGCTCGCTGACAGGATCACCGGCTATCTGCCCAAGGACCAGCTGCTTGCAAAAGCCAACGCCGTCATCGGCAAAAAATGATCTATCTGAATAACGCCGCGACCACCAAGATAAAGCCCAAAGAGGTCCTTCAGGCGGTCAATGGTTTCATGAAGGAGCTTAACGTCTCTCCCGGCAGGGGTGCGGATGAGGAGTCGGTGGCAGCGGACCGCATATTAACGGAAGCCAGAGAACTTCTGGCAGAGCTCTTTAATGTGTCCGACCCCTCAAAAATAATCTTCACCCTGAACTGCTCCGATGCTCTGAACACCGCGATCAAAGGAGTGTTAAGGCCGGGAGACCATATCATCATCAGCCCGTTCGAGCACAATTCCGTGGTCAGGCCTCTCAGATATCTTGAAAAGCTGGGAATAGAGGTCAGCGTCGCGGTCGGGTGCTCGGTCGAGGGCGTTCTTGAGCCTCAGGTCGTAGAACGGCATATCAAGAGCAATACAAAACTTATCGCGGTCCTTCACGCATCCAATGTAACAGGCGCCGTACAACCGGTAAAAGAGATAGGGGAGATCGCAAGAAAAAAAGACCTCCTTTTCCTTGTTGATGCCGCACAAACGGCAGGATCGCATGAGATCGACGTGAAAGACATGAACATTGACCTGCTTGCGTTCGCGGGGCATAAGGGCCTGATGGGGCCGATGGGGACGGGCGGGATATATGTAGGGTCCAGGGTCCAGGGGCCAGGGTGCAGGGGGATAGAGCCGCTCCGACATGGAGGGACGGGTTCTCAATCGGAGCTTGAGGTTCAGCCGGATATAATGCCTGATAAATTCGAAACGGGGACGCCTAATACTCCCGGGATAGCCGGTTTAAAAGAGGCAGTTGAGTTTATTTTAAAAACAGGCGTCGATAAAATTAAAGATCACGGCGAAAAATTGACGGAAAAACTGCTGAAAGGCTTGACGGCAGCAAAGAACGTAAAGGTCTACGGGCCCGGTGATCCTTCAAAGCAGGTCCCCGTGGTTTCATTCAACATCGAGGGGATGGAGCCCACGACAGTCGGGAAAAGGATGGAAGACGAGTTCGGGATCATAGTCAGGACGGGGCTGCACTGCTCGCCGCTCTGTCATAAAGCTGTCGGGACCTTTCCAAAGGGCACCGTCAGGATCTCGGCCGGATATTTTAACACCGGAAAAGACATTGATGCCGCCGTGAAGGCGGTCAGAAAAATAGCGGGCGGGTGAGGGCAGTGAGCAAGTTACAAAACCTTAATAACATTCTAAAAAATATGCGCTCGGTCCTTCTTGCCTTTTCCGGAGGAGTGGACTCCTCGTTCCTTCTGGCTGCGGCAAAACAAGCCCTTGGGGGCAATGTCCTTGCCGTAACCGCTGTTTCGGAGACCTATTCCGAGGGCGAATTGAAAGAAGCAAAAAAGACGGCAAAAACCCTGAAAGCAAAGCACCTGGTGATAAAGACCTGCGAGCTGCAGGACAAAAGGTTCTCCTCAAATCCCCCTGAAAGGTGCTATTTCTGCAAGAGCGAGCTGTTCACTCAGCTCAATGATATCGCGCGAAAAAAGGGCATCAAATATGTGATAGACGCGTCCAACAAAGACGATCTGAAGGACTTCAGGCCGGGCTCAAAAGCAAAAAAAGAACTCGGTGTCAGGAGCCCTCTTCAGGAGGCGGGACTGACAAAGGACGACATCAGAAAAGCAAGCAGGAAAATTGGACTTTCCACATGGAACAACCCCTCGGCAGCCTGCCTGGCATCAAGGATTCCGTATGGGGATGAGATCACGAAAGAAAAATTGAAAAAAATTGAGCGTGCTGAAGAAATTATAAAAAAGCTGTTAGGGGCACACGGCCGTGTGCCCGTACGTGTCCGCTCCCACGGCGATATCGCCCGCATAGAGCTGGATAAAGGCGAAATAAAAAGGATTTTGGGAAATGATATAATGAAGAAAATCAGCGCCAAATTCAAATCGTTAGGATTTAAATACGTAACGTTGGATTTGGAAGGGTTTAGGTCGGGAAGCATGAATGAGGTATTGTAGGGTAGGGGCGTATGGCAATACGCCCGTACAGAAAGGCAATATATGAAAGATAAAATCGAGAAGGCCCTGGCCCGCATCAAGCCGCACCTTCAGGCGGACGGAGGGGATGTTGAGTTCGTTTCGGAAGACAACGGCGTGGTCAAAGTGAAGCTGACCGGCGCCTGCGGCGGCTGCCCGATGGCCACGATGACGCTGAAGAACGTGGTAGAGCAGATGATAATGAAAGAAATTCCTGAAATAAAGAAGGTCGAGGCGGTCTAGTGCATAAAGGGCAATTAATAGAGCGCTACAAAAAGGTCGTTTCACCGGTCCTGGGCCATTATAATGACCTGGAGATCACCGGAGGGAAAGGCCCGTATTTGTTCGGTATCGACGGGAAAAAGATCCTTGATTTTTCCTGCGGCATCGCCGTGACAGCGCTGGGGCACTCCCATCCGAAGGTGGTTTCCGCCGTGCGCAAGCAGATCGGCAACCTTGAACATATTTGCATTGGAGTTGCTTACTATGAACAATATATCGCTCTTGCCGAAAAGCTCGCAGGGATAACCCCCGACGGCCTTGATATGTGTTTTTTCTGCCAGGACGGCTCAGGTGCCATCGAAGCTGCGATGAAGCTGGCAAAATACACGACAAAAAAACAGGGGATAATCTCTTTCACCGGAAGCTTTCATGGCCGCACTTTTGGCGCAATGTCCGTTACCAATTCAAAGGAAAAATACAAAAAGGGATATGAGCCTTTGATGGCCAATGTCCACGAAGTCCCGTATCCGTATTGTTATCGCTGCAATTTGCCTGAATCGAAGCCGCAGGACCCGCAGAACTGCTCTTTAGAATGTCTAAAAGCGATAGAAAAGACGATCGAGCTGGCGGGAGCTGACAAGATAGCCGCAGTATTAATAGAGCCGATCTTAGGAGAGGGCGGCTACGTGGTCCCTCCGGACGAATATTTGAACAAACTCCGCGAGCTTTGCGACAGGAACAATATTCTGCTGATATTCGACGAGATCCAGACCGGCTTTGGCCGCTCAGGAAAGCTGTTTGCCTTTGAGCATTCCGGCGTTGTTCCGGACATCATGTGCCTGGCAAAAGCAATAGCAAACGGGCTTCCTCTGGGCGCGGTGATAGCAAAAAAATCCCTCATGGAGGCCTGGAGCCCGGGAGCGCATGGCGGAACTTTTGGCGGAAATCCGGTGTCCTGCGCGGCGGCTCTTGCTACGATCGATACGATCAAGTCAAAAAAGCTTGTTGAAAAATCACAAAAGCTCGGCAAATACCTGACAAAAAAGCTGGGAGCCCTTCAAAAGAAATATAAAATCATCGGGGACGTGCGCGGGATTGGCCTGATGATAGGGGTGGAATTCATTAGAGAAAACGGAGACCCTAATCCTGAAGCGGTAAAAGCCGTTATTAAAGAGTGCCTGGACAACGGACTGCTTCTTATCAGCTGCGGCTCTCATGATCAGGTAATACGACTGATCCCTCCGTTAACCATTAAAAAAGCTCAGATTGATGAGGCGTTGGCCATCTTCGAAAACGCATTGAGGGGAATAACCCCCTCTTGATCTCCCCCTGTCAAGGGGAAGAGAAAGGAGAATTATCCCTCTCCCTGTTAAGGGAGAGGGGCAGGGTGAGGGTTATGCAAGACGTAATCTGCGGGAAAAACCCGGTAAAAGAAGCTTTAAGGGCTGATCGCCCCATACAAAAGATCTTTATCGGTAAATTCAAGGGTAAAGACAACGCCATTGATAAGATAATATCTCTGGCAAAAGAAAAGGGCGTCCCGTATCACTGGGCGGACAATTATACTCTCCAGAAATATGCCAAGTTCTCCCAGGGCGTCGTAGCGATAGCCGAAGGCAAAAAGTACGCGGACTATCTTGAGTTCCTCGAAACAGCAAAAGAGAAAAAGGAACCGCCTTTTATATTGATACTTGACAGTATTGAAGACCCGCAGAACCTGGGCGCTATGATCAGGACCGCGGATGCTGCGGGGGTCCACGGGGTAATTATTCCCAAGAACAGGGCCGCAGGGGTCACTCCCACCATTTCAAAGACTTCAGCCGGTGCAATAGAACATGTTCCGGTCGCACAGGTGGCGAACCTTTCATCAACGATAAACGACCTGAAAGAACAGGGGCTCTGGATAGTCGGCATCGATCATAACGGCAGCAATAAAATGAGCGAAGTTGACTTTAATCTGCCTGTTGCAGTTGTGATAGGAGGGGAGAACAAAGGCATCGCTCCGCTAGTCCGATCAAGATGCGATTTTATTGTGCGCATTCCGATGAGAGGGAAAATATCTTCGCTGAACGCCTCTGTTGCCGCCGCGATCCTGATGTACGAGGTCTACAGAATAAGAAAACCGCAGAAGTTCTAAGCCTGCCTGTACCAATATTTCATTATCATTAAAATAACGACAGTCGCGCAGGTGAAGAAGTTGGCGATTATGATTATCCAGTCGTTCAAATAAATGCCGTAGACCGCCCAAAGCGTTGTTCCGAGGGCAGTGAAGGATAAGGTGACAAGCGAAAGGTCCTTAACGTGCTTTGTCCTCAGCCCCTTGATGATCTGCGGAACAAATCCCGTCGAAGTTAAGAGCGCGGCAAAGAGCGCTATCAGTTTGAAGATCATAAGAACAGATTGAACAGTATGCCAAAGATCAGGATAAGCGGCACGGATACTATCGGCAGCCATATAGCCGTCTTTTTACCGATATTGGTCCAGATAAGGCCTATTTCCGTGTAATCCGTCGCGACTCCGGCCATCAGGAAAACGAACGGGTTCCCGAGCGTCCCAACCTTATTAAAGATCTCAAAAGCTATCGGTGCGCTCCCTTCGCTGCAGACCTCGATGATGGTCGCGAAAAGGAGCGTCATAAAGAGCCCCGCTATCGACGGGCCGAAGTACTGCATAAAGATATGGGACGGCACATAAGCCCTTATTACCGCTGACAACGTTATCCCTATCAATATCCACCAGAGGACCATGTCCGCCAGGCTCAGCCCGCCCTTGAGGACCCCGGCAGCGGCTTCTTTAAGATCGAATTTTATAATGTTCGTCCATTCATATTTTTCTTCAAGCTCAACGGTCTTTGATTGTTCAATAAGACCCTTTTTTTCAAGCCAGGCAAAAACAAAGCCAACGATTATCGAAATGAATATCGCGGCAAAGATAAAAGCGAGGGCTTTCCAGCCGAAAAAGACGAACATCATAATGGTGACCGGCAGATTGGCCCACGGTGCGGCCATGAGAAAAGTTATGACAGCCGGGATGCTTGCTCCTTTTTTGTAAAGCTGCATCGAGATGGCCAGTATCCCGTGTGAGCAGGCGGCCATTAAAAACCCGAGAAGGGACGCCAGAAAAATGGTCCTTTTCTTCTTTTGTCCCAGGATCTGATAGATGAACTGTTCCGGTATGAAATGATCGATCAGGCCTCCGATGAAAAACCCCAGCAGTATCGCCCACCAGGTCATGCCGATGTACATCAAAAGGCTCTGGTTAAGAGAGCCAAAATAGGGCAGGAATGAGACGGCCAGGACCAGCAGGAAGCCGATAGAGGCCAGCACGGTGTTCCTGCTGAACGAAACGCCTGTGTTTGAAGACGGCTCGCAGTAGCTGTGGGGAGCTTCTGTATGGTGTGAATGTTGCATGGTGTTATTATAGCAATTTTTTATGATTTAAGGAAAAGTTTTGCTATCCTGTTTTATTTGAAAAAAGACCTTATTTTTGATAAAATCAGTTTATTGCGTTTTGATATTTAGAGTTTTGAATTTATTTAGGATTTAGGATTTCGAATTTAGGATTTTCCCTGCGGAGGGGTGGCCGAGCGGCTAATGGCAACAGACTGTAAATCTGTCGACGAAAGTCTTCGGAGGTTCGAATCCTCCCCCCTCCATTCACTCGCTTCGCTCGTTCATTATGAGGGGAGTACCCCTCATCGCTCGCAAATTGAAGTCTTGCTCGCTGCTCCCCCAAGCAAGATTTATTCTTAGAACTTCCAGGTAGCGCCCACCATCTGCGTCTTTGCGAATATCCCGCCGAGATAAGTGTAATCGATAATAAGGCCGCCTAGTCCGATCGAGGCTCCGGCTGTTTTGCTGCCGTCGTAAAGCCCTGCGCGCACCGCCAGGCCTCTTACCGGCCTCACCTCGACTCCGTAATGCATCGAGGCTTTTTCTCCTCCGGTCGTGTTCTGGGAGAAGATATTGTGCCCGTCAACCGATATAGTCACTTCCTCTATCGGGTCGATAGCGGCGCCCGCGTTGACCAGCATTGAATATCTTGTCTTTGCCCCGTTCTGCCAGGCGATCTCGGTCGTCAGTATCTCTTTTACCGCAAGGCCCAGGGCAACGTTCTTCAAAGGCTTGCCGATGGCTCCCAGATCAATGCCTGCTCCGAAACCCTTGATCCCCGTGCTTATTATCTTCTGGTCGTAAAAATTAAGGTTCGCGCCCACTGCGATCCTTTCCTCCCAGCCGGAAGCCACCGAGACCGTGTACCAGTTGCGCAGCTCGTCAAGGGTCTGGTTGGTGTCGTTCAGCCAGGTCAGGCCCAGAGCGAACTGGGCTTTATTGTAAGGAAGGTTGTTCGGCTGATAATAACGGTTGTCCCAGTAGGTCGAGCGGTGGGGCGCAAAATTCATGTTTATCATAACGTTCTGCACCGGCCCGAAAAGGCTTGTCTTTCTCTGCCCTTCCGCTTTCGGGACCGCGTTCTTAAAGGGGTTCCTTGAGGCGGTCACCTCGGAACCCTGTTCCTTCACCTGAGGGGCCATCGACTGTTCCCTGCCCGTTTTGATCCCGCTGTCCGGGCCCCAGTTCTTTTTCAATACTCCCTGATCGCCCAGATATTGCGCGGCTTCAACGGCCAGAGCCGACATCGCCCCGACCCCGAATATCCATTCAAAAGGAGAGGACATGGGAGCTTCATAGCACATCTTAACGGCCGCGAGATTATCTCCCATAACGGCGTTCCGGTTGGTCAGCAAGGTGGAGCCGGCAACGTCCACTCCCGGGTTAAAGGCAAACCCCGCCGGGTTCCAGTAGGCCGCGTTGGCATCATCTGCTATCGCGGTGAAGGCCCCGCCCATTCCCATGGGCCGGCTGCCGAAATACGCGTATGCAGGGGAAGCCGCAAGGGTGAGCAGCAACGCGAGTATAACAGGTTTTTTATATCTCATATGAGCTCCTTTCCTTGTTATAATAAGATATATGACCAAGATTATCAATATCGCCATAATCGCCCATGTGGACCACGGCAAGACGACGCTGACCGACCACCTGCTCAGGCAGGGAGGAGCGTTTTCCGACAGGGAGGAAGTGCCCGAACTCGTGATGGATTCCAACGACCTTGAAAAGGAGCGCGGGATAACCATCTTTTCAAAGAACTGCTCGATCCATTACAAGGATTACAAGATAAATATTGTCGATACTCCCGGACACGCGGATTTCGGCTCCGAAGTGGAAAGGGTCCTCAAGATGGTGGACAGCGTCCTCCTTCTGGTCGACGCGAAAGAGGGCCCGATGCCGCAGACAAAGTTCGTACTTTCAAAATCCCTCAAGCTGGGACTTAAACCAATCGTTGTCATAAACAAGATAGATAAAAAGGGCTCCAGGCCGCATAAAGTGATAGATATGATATTTGACCTGTTCGTAAAGCTTGAGGCAACTGACGAGCAGCTCGATTTCCCGGTCGTATATTCGATCTCAAAACAGGGGGTCGCAAAGCATAACATTGAGGATGAAAGCGGCGATCTGACCCCCCTTTTTGAGACTGTCTTGAAACATGTTAAACCATATTCGGACAGGAGCCTTGAGCCCCTGCAGATGCAGGTGGCAAACCTCTCGTACGATGATTATGTTGGCCGGATCGCCATCGGCAGGGTAAACAGCGGGAAGCTATTAAAGAACGAAGAAGTGGTCGTCTGCAGAAGGGACGGCTCTGTAGTGCCTGCTAAAATTATCAAGCTTTCGATCTTTGAGGGATTAAAGCAGATCGAAGTCGACGAAGCGCAGTGCGGGGATATTGTTGCGATCGCAGGGGTCACGGACATCACTATCGGCGAAACTATCTGCACGGCCGACAACCCAAAACCTCTCCCTCTTCTGCAGATAGACGAGCCGACGCTCACAATGGAGTTCCTTGTTAACGATTCTCCGTTCGCGGGAAAGGAAGGGAAGTTCGTTACGAACAGGCATATCAAGGAAAGGCTTGACAGGGAGCTCGAAACAAATGTCGGCCTTAAGGTAGAGGCGATAGGCGGAGCGGAAGGGTACAAGGTCTCTGGAAGAGGGGAGCTGCATCTTTCCATTCTTCTTGAGAACATGAGGCGCCAGGGATATGAGGTCGCCGTATCGCAGCCGCAGGTGATACTTAAGACCGTTCACGGAGAAAGGATGGAGCCGGTCGAACAGGTGACCATTACGGTACCAGAGGAGTTCTCCGGCACGGTGATAGAAAAGCTCGGCAAAAGAAAAGGCGAGATGCAGGACATGAACGTGAAGAACGGAACAACATATCTGAACTACGTTGTTCCGACCAGAGGCCTTCTAGGCTTCAGGGCGGAGTTCATCATGGACACAAAAGGCGAGGGGATCATGTACCATGCTTTCCACAGGTATGAACGGTACAAGGGAGATATCGCAAAGCGGCAGAACGGGGTCCTCATTTCAGGAGAAACAGGCAAAAGCGTGGCTTACGCGCTGAACAATCTGCAGGAAAGAGGAAGCCTTTTTATCGGGGCCGGGGTTTCGGTATATCAAGGCATGATAATAGGAGAGAATGCCAGGCGCGAAGACATTACCGCGAACCCCTGCAAAGAAAAGAAACTGACCAACATGAGGGCTTCCGGCTCGGATGATCTGGTAAAATTAACACCGCCGATAAAACTATCGCTTGAACAGGCCCTTGAATTTATAAACGATGACGAGCTGGTGGAGATCACACCTCAGAATATCCGTTTGCGGAAGAAGTATCTTACTGAGAACGAAAGAAAGCGGACGGGAAAATGATCTCTTTGAATTTTGATATTTGGATTTATTTAGGATTTAGAGTTTGGAGCTTAGGATTTCACCCGCGGATAAGAAAACAGATCTAATACTTCTCTAACCGCTTCTTAAGCAGCTCATGTTCTTGTAATATCTCTTTCGGCAGGTCTTTCCCGAACATCTTGAAGAATTCTTTCTGGTCCTCAAGTTCTTTTTTCCACTCTTCGATGTCGATATGAAGAAGCTTTTGCATCGTTAATTGAGAAACGTCAATTCCGGTCAGGTCGATATCTTTAGGATCAGGGATATAACCGATAGGGGATTCGACAGCTTTAACTTTCTGGCGGCAGCGGTCGATCACCCACTCAAGGACCCTTAAGTTCTCTCCGTAGCCGGGCCACATGAACTTTCCACTCTCGTCCTGCTTGAACCAGTTCACGTTGAATATCTTCGGCGGGTTTGCCATGTGTCTGCCCATTTTCAGCCAGTGGGAGAAATATTTTCCCATGTTGTAGCCGCAGAAAGGGAGCATGGCCATCGGGTCGCGCCTCACCTCTCCCTGCTTGCCGTACTGCGCCGCGGTCCGCTCCGACGCCATCGTCGCGCCCACATATACTCCGTGCTGCCAGTAAAAAGATTCATATACAAGCGGGGCAAGCCTGGCGCGCCTTCCGCCGAAGATTATCGCGGATATCGGGACCCCGTGGTGCTGCTCCATGCGGTTGCTTACCGAAGGGCACTGGGAAAGAGGCGCCGTGAACCTGCTGTTTGGATGGGCGCCAAGGACTTTGCTTCCTTTCTCGTCCACCATGCCCGGTTTCCATTGCTTTCCCTGCCAGTTGATGCCTTCTTCAGGGGCCGGGCCGTCGCCGTCCTCCCACCATACGGTCCCGTCCGGTTTCAGAACAACGTTAGTATAGATCGTGTTTTTTTGGATGGTTGCCATGGCGTTAGGGTTGGTCTTGGAGTTGGTCCCCGGGGCCACGCCGAACATTCCCGCTTCAGGGTTCACGGCCCAGAGCGAGCCGTCAGTGTCGACCCTCATCCAGGCGATATCATCGCCCACGGTCCAGATCCTGTAGCCCTTTGACTTTAGCCCTTCCGGGGGTATTAGCATGGCAAGGTTCGTTTTTCCGCAGGCGCTTGGGAAAGCGGCCGCGATGTAGGCGATATAGCCGGTCGGGTCTTCCACTCCCATGATAAGCATGTGCTCTGCCAGCCAGCCCTCTTTTTTCGCAAGCCAGCTTCCGATGCGAAGCGACAGGCATTTCTTCCCCAGAAGAACGTTGCCGCCGTAACCCGAGCCGACGCTCCAAATCGTATTGTCCTCGGGAAAGTGAAGGATCAGCCTCCTGTCAACGTCAAGATCGGCTTTTGAGTGAAGACATTTAGTGAAATTGCCGTCTGTTCCAAGCTTTTCAAGAACGGATTTACCGATCCTGGTCATGATGCGCATGTTCAGGACAACGTAAATGCTGTCTGTCAGCTCCACCCCGATCTTGCTGAACTCAGACCCCACAGGGCCCATGCTGAAAGGGATCACGTACATTGTCCGGCCGACCATGGAGCCTTTAAAAATATCACCCGCTTTTTTGTATGCTGTTGCCGGCGACATCCAGTTGTTTGTCGGCCCCGCGTCGGACCTTTTCTTTGTGCACAGGTAGGTGAGATGTTCGGTCCTGGCCACGTCGTTCTCGGCCGTGCGGTGATAAAAACAGCCCGGAAGCTTTTCCTGGTTCAGCTCTACCAGCTCCCCGGTGTAGCAGGCCTCTTTTTCAAGGCGCCCTTTTTCTTCGATGCTCCCGTCTATCCAGACTATCTTGTCCGGCCTGCACACAGCGGCCATTTCTTTTACCCAGGTGTTGAGCTTTTTGTGTTTGGAGGACATACTACAATCTTACCTCAAACGCTCTCGGCGGACAAGGCTTGACGCACAGTTCGCAGGCGATGCACTTTTCTTTTTCGAACGAGATCTTCATTGAGGGCCTGTCTATCTTCATTGCGCCTGTGGGGCAGATCGTGATACAGGCCCCGCACTGGGTGCATTTATCCTCTATCCAGCGGACCTCTTTTTTCAGCGGTTCCACGATCACGCCTTCGGCCTTCATGAACTCAAGCCCCTTTTTCAGATTCTCGTCGCTCCCCGATATCTCAAGCACCATCTCGCCCTCGTCCTCTGGCGTGATGCGGGCCTTAAGAATATTGAAGGCAAGGTCAAAATCTTTTGTAAGGTGGTACACGATCGGCTTATCCACCTTGAGATGAGGAAAGGTCAGGACAAGTTTTTTTGAGGAGCTCATATCTATTTCCCTCCGTTCTTGAACGGCCGCTCATTCAGGAGCCTGAACTTGATCCCGCTGTCAGGACCGGGGAGGTCCTTTACCGGATCGGTCAGAAGGAACTTTCCGCTTTTTATCCGCTCTTTCAAAATATTTGATATCTCCACTGCTTTTGGATAGCTGGAAAGAGAAGCGGTCTCAACGTCCTTTCCGTTCACTTTTATCTTTCCCGTTTTCAGGTCCGCATAAGAGACCTCTCCGATCACATCGGGCTTTACGTTGGGATAAGCATCGCTGTAATCCACAACAGGCGCAAAGAGCTCGCTGTCTTTGAGAGATGCCCATTTGGCGGCGTCCTCGTCAAGTATCGGGATCGGCACTCCTATGCCGACGCACAGCGAAACGCCGTATCCCAGAAAGCTCACTCCAGCAAGCCATTTAGGGTCCATCTCTTTGAGGTCGCCGAGCACGGAAAGCGTTCCGGAAGGCCTTTTGGGAGCGCCTTTTTCCGTCCTTGGGGTCCCGGGGTTGTACTGAGTTCCGTTCCAGGCCACATATCCGGTGCCTCCGCCAAGGAATATCCTTGTGCCGATGCCGATTGTTCTGTAGATCGGATCTTTGAGAAGCGGGCTCAGCTGTCCCGCGCTGCAGTAATTGGCATTTGCCAGGTGAGGCTTAAGGACGCCTAAATAAGTATATATCGTCTTGTCCGAAAGGTTCACCGCAACGTTGTAGTTCTGGTAGGCGTTCCTCGGGTTGAAAAGGAAAGCTTCGTTCATGTCTTTTAAATTGATAAGCGTGGAGAGCTTCTTTCTCGGGTAGCAGTCGGTGCCGTAGGCCGCTGCCTCGAATTTGACGTCCTTTCCGGCGACCAGGTCGTGGATAACATGGCCTCCGCCGTACTTAAAATCGCCCGGGAATACTTTGTTCTCCGGATCGTCCTCCGGAAGTTCGGTCGCGCCCAGATAAAGATCGACAGCTGCAAGCCCGGCATATGCATTCACTCCGTTGAACCAGGCCTTGCTTATTTTAATCCTCGGCTTTGTGTGGCCGACGTTTAAAAAAGCCCCTGACGAGCACATCGGGCCGAAAGTTCCGGTGGTGACCACATCCACTTTTTTTGCCGCGCTCTCCACCCCTTCTTTGTCAGCGAGGTCAATGAACTCCTCCGCGTTGACCACGACCGCCAGGCCTTTCTTTATCTTCTCGTTTATCTCATCATACGACCTTAACTGCTTTGGCATGACCTTTTACCTCCTTAAAAAACAAAAAAACCCAGCGCTAAAAAGCTGCTGAGTTGCTCTGCCCTTTAGCACATTTGTATAGCGCAGCAAGTTGCCTTAAATCAGCGCTTTAGACTAATTATAGCGAAAAATGCGCTTTCTGTCAAATTCCCGAGAACGAATTGAACAGATTCAGGACAAGAAGAACTCCGGTAATAACGAGCAGAAGGCCGCTTACAGAGGTCACGTATCTCATGTATTTTGATATCCTCGGGAGTACCGCGATAAGGCTGTTCATCATGAGAGAGGAAATAATGAAAGGGATAGCCAGCCCGGCGCAGTAAACGACAAGAAGCAGAACTCCGCTCGTCAGGCTCGAAGATGTCCCGGCAAGTATCAGTATCGAGCCGAGAATGGGCCCCACGCAGGGGGTCCAGCCGGAAGCAAATACCGCCCCGGTGATGAAAGAGCTGAAAAGCCCTCCGCGCCCAGCTGCAGGCGACACGCTGAAGCTGCGCTCCATGGCAGGGACCCTGAAAACGCCCATTATGAAAAGTCCAAGGAAAATAACAAGAAAACCGCCTCCGATCCTCACATACTCTTTTATGTCGAACAGCAGCTGCCCGGCGAGGCTTATTGCCGCTCCAAGCATGATGAAGACAAAAGAGAACCCGAGCACAAAGAAAACAGAGTTTATCAGCGTGAGCCTTTGGGCGGACGGGCCGCCTTTTTCATGCTCTTTAAAAGTGATGCCGGTAATATAGGATATGTACGAGGGGACAAGAGAGATCACGCACGGCGAGAAAAACGACAGAAGGCCTGCGGCAAACGCCGCGAAAAACGAAACGCTTTCCATATTATTCCTTTATCATAGATCTTATAAAAGCCAAATTTTCAGAAGAGTCCCACTGCCTGCTGCCGATCACTCTTTGCGCGATCCTGCCTTTTTTGTCTATGATGAACGTTGCCGGGATGCTGTAAACCCCGTAAAGCTCCGCAAAGGAGCCCTCCTTATCGTGGAGCACAAGAAAACTGAACCCGCCCTTTTTAATGAAGTTTTTTATTTGGCCTGTATCCGACCGGTCGATCGATACCGCGATCATCTTGAAGTCCTTTAAGGAAAGCGCCTTGTTCAGCCTCTCCATCGACGGCATCTCTTCCCTGCAGGGATGGCACCAGGTGGCGAAAAAGTTGAGGAAGACGACCTTCCCCTTATAGTCCGAGAGCTTCACGGCCTTTCCGGAAAGGTCCATTAGAGAAATATCAGGGGCGGCTTTTCTGCTTGACACGGCCGTAACGGCAGTACAGGAAAAAACAAGCAGAGAGAACGCAACGGACAGCGCAAAAAGCATTTTCATGATCTATATAGTATAGCAAAAAAAGCCATAAAAAAATGCCTCATTCCTACACGCTGCGGGCGACATTCGCCGCATGTTGTCGCCAGGAAACTGAGGCATTTTACCCGTTATCGCTGGATGGCGTACCAGTGGTCAGTTCTTTTGGTCTTTGCAGCGTGTCGCCATAAACCCTAGGAAGGCTATTTTCAGGCAAAGCCCTAAATAGCCGTGATTTATATTTAACATCCGCATCGACCTTGAGAAAAATCTCACCGGCCGGCTCGGCGGGGTTGCACCGCTTCACAGCCTTGTCTAAAATTTAGCAAAGAAGGGAAAAAGTGTCAAGGCGCATTTACAAGTTTTTTTCAATGTGATAAAGTGAGGATAAAATTATGAGCATATTCAGGCTGTTCTCCCCCGTAAAGTACAACAAATATCCGTCGACCTACAGGTTCTCCGAAAAAGCAAAGATCGCTTCCTTGTGGGTCATCGCAATCCTGTCGGCCGTCTTTGTATTCTTTGTCTCTCATCTTATTCCCGTCTTTGTCTGGGCGGCAGTCGCCGCCTATCTTTTCAACCCGCTGGTGAATTTTCTTTCGCGGCGGACAAGGTTTTCACGCGGGTTCTGCATCCTCATCCTTTACATAGTCATCGGCGTCCTTATTTTTTGGGCAGTACAGGCTTTTGTCCCTCTTGTGTCCGGAGAGATCAGGGATATAACTTCGGGGTCTGCGGACCAGCCGTCGTCTTTGATCGGAAAAGTTGCGGCAAGGGGCGATATCTCTGTTTTCGGGAATGATATTAATGTAAAAGAGGCGATGGACTCAACGGTTTCCTGGATAATCTCCCAGTTCCCGTCAAGGGCTATCCCCCTTTTCTTCGGCGCGCTTGAAAAACTGATCCTGACAATAGTGTTCTTTGTGATAACGTTCTATTTTCTTCTCGAATCCGGGAAATATGCCGAATCGTTCCTGAGGATCATTCCGGACCCTTACAGGGAGGAGATCGCCTCCCTTCTTGAAAGGGTCAACATGACCCTCGGAGCTTACATAAGGGCCCAGGTGATACTCATCTTCATAATGTCAGGGGCAAGCTTTATCGTGCTGTCCATCCTCAAGGTGAAATTTGCCATCGTGCTCAGCATAATGACCGGAGTGTTCGAGGTCGTACCCGTGATCGGCCCCATAGTGGCCACTGCGGTAGTTGCGTCGGTGGCGCTCCTTCAGAGCTCCGCCCCCTTCGGGCTTTCAAGCCCGATACTCGCCATGCTGGTGGTTGCCGCTTACTTTTTATTAAGGCAGTTCGAAGATTATTTCATCATTCCCAACGTGGCCTCTCATTTTGTCAGGGTCCATCCGGTTCTCGGCATCTTCGCTCTTCTTGTGGGCGGCAGCTATGCCGGGATACTCGGCCTGTTCCTGGCAATCCCCACAGCGGCCATTCTTAAGGTTATAATAGGGTATATATACGGAAAACTGACCGAATAAAAACAAGGAGGTTTCACATGAGTCGCATAAAGATCGCAGGTATCTTTTTGGTCTGTTTAAGCCTGATAGCGGCCGGCTGCGGAGGAAAAAGCTCTTCCCCCGCCGGGAAGTCCCCGGCAACGGCGACCTCCGAGGTCGGAGCCGCTTCCGGAAAAGTGACGATCCAGATGTGGGTCATGCCCAACAGCCTTGAGCCGATCAAAGATATCGAGGCCATTATGGCTTCTTTCAAGGCAGAGAACCCCGGCATCGACGTGGTCATTACTTCGGTTGACTGGGGGTCGGCCTGGACCAAGATAACAACGGCCGCGACCTCCGGCGATACGCCAGATATAGTCCAGCTTGGCTCCACATGGGTCGGGTCCATCTCCGCCATGGGCGCCCTTATGGACCTCAGCGGAAAAGTGTCGGAGATCGGAGGCA
>Ga0172375_10002959_pt1 | contig 26130 bp, 25 predicted proteins | sample LakKiv1m_FD_114537 | JGI IMG/M metagenome (GOLD analysis project Ga0172375, IMG submission 114537) | Freshwater microbial communities from Kabuno Bay, South-Kivu, Congo - kab_092012_11.1m | ecosystem: Environmental > Aquatic > Freshwater > Lake | place: Democratic Republic of the Congo...
CCTTGAAAGGCGGGGCTTCTGAACGGAACTGCGCCGTAGCCAGAGACAGGCAACCCGTCTTCGTCCCGACGCTCTTCGAGGTCGGGACTTCGACGCGGTCGCCTCCGCCATTCCCCCCCGTGGTGCCTGCCCGCATTGCTGCGCAAAGCGCTGCAGGCGGGAACCACGGGGCTTCCTGTCGAAGGCGAGTGAGCCACCAAGAATTGCTCGACAAAGCCAAGCACGCTATCAGAACGCGGTAGATACGGAGAACATGGAATGATCGTTCCATCGGTCTTGTGGAATTGTGCAATGTGAAGATGAGCGTCCCCAAGACCTTTTCCCGTCGGGCGGATCAACCCCTATCCGCCGCACAGAGGGTCCCTTGAAATCCGTCACGTCTTTTCCGTCTGGCGAGTCGCGCCGCTGCCCTGTAGTCTCCTCTCCAACGTGAGCAGAATCCGAAAGACCGTGGATATCGCCGGTGTCGTGCAGGGCGTCGGATTTCGCCCTGGCCTCTATCACTTGGCCAGGAAAGCCGGCCTGACCGGTTGGATACAGAACCGCGCCGGCACTGTCCGGCTGGCCCTTGAGGGGACACCGGCTACCGTTCAGGAGTTCCTCCGGACACTCCCCTCCAACCTTCCCCCGAATGCCCGGATCGACAAGATCATCGAGATCGAGACCCGAACGGTACCCGACGAGGAGGCGCTCCCGGAGTTCCGGATTGTGGACAGCGACGGCGGGACGGACGTTGAAGTCGTCATTCCGGCCGACCTCGCCATCTGTCCGGACTGCCTGCGCGACATCCTTCAGCCCGGCAACCGCCGCCATGGCTATCCATTCACCACCTGCACCAACTGCGGCCCACGCTACACGGTCGTCAACTCCACTCCCTACGACCGGGAGCGCACCACGATGTCCGTGTTCCCCATGTGCGACGACTGCCGGAAGGAATACGAGAATCCGGCCGATCGCCGGTTCCACGCCGAGACCACGGCGTGCCCAAAATGCGGCCCACAACTATGGCTGGAGACTCCCGCCGGTCAGCGGCTTCCCGGTGATCCGATCCGACAGGCGCGGGCCGAGTTGGCTCGCGGCAAAATCGTGGCGGTCCGCGGCATCGGCGGATTCCTGCTCGCCGCCGATCCCTTCAATCGCCAGACCATCGGCACGCTTCGCGAGAGAAAGAAGCGCCCCCACAAGCCGCTCGCCATCATGGGCGGGAACCTGGAGGTCTTGCGCCGATACTGCGTCGTGCCCGCAGAAGCGGAACATCTACTGACCTCCCCTCAATCCCCGATTGTTGTTCTCGATGTTCGAGAGGGCACGCCGTTGCCCATGGATCTGATATCTCCCGACACCGGCACACTCGGCGTCATGCTGCCCACCTCGCCCCTCCACACACTCCTCCTGGAGCCACTCCCTGGCGACCCCACGCCGGCTTTTGAGCTCCTGATCATGACCAGCGGCAACCGCCGCAGCGAACCGATCTGTATCGCCAACGATGAAGCGCGGCAGCGTCTCGGCGACATCGCGGACTTCCTCCTCTGCCACGACCGCGAGGTCAATCTCCGCAACGACGACTCGCTCTGCGTGATCCAACGCGGGGCCCCACAGGTCTGGCGCCGCGCGCGCGGCTACGCCCCGAACGCGGTGCGACTGAAACACCCGCTGACCCGGTGCGTCCTGGCCATGGGCGCGGAGATCAAGAACACCGTCGCACTCGGGTTCGACGACAAGGTCGTCATCTCGCCTCACATCGGTGACCTCGAAACGCCGGAGGCTGTCGAAGGGCTCGAGCGGGTTGTGGAATCGCTTCCTGAGTTCCTCGATCGGACACCGCAGGTCGTGGCGGTTGACCTACATCCGGACATGCATTCTACATCGGTGGGCCGGACCGTCGCCGCCAAGCTGGCCGTACCGGTCGTTGAAGTCCAGCATCACCACGCCCACGCCGCGGCCGCTCTGGCTGAGCACGGGTGCGATAGCGGCCTCGCGTTGGTATTCGACGGCACAGGGCTCGGGACCGATGGCACGATCTGGGGCGCGGAACTGCTCGCCGTGACACCGACAGGATATGCGCGGCTGGCCACCTTCGCGGGGGCCCCGCTGCCCGGCGGCGATGCCGCCGTCCGGGAGCCGGCGCGCCAAGTCGTCGCCCGTTGGCTGGCCGCGGGTGTCGCCGTGCCGCCGACCCGGCTGGAGTCGTTGGGCGTGACGGCCCGCGAAGCCGACATCATTGCGCAACAGTACCGGCAAGGCATTAACTGCCCCACGACCCACGCCGCCGGCCGTATCTTCGACGCCTTCTCGGCTCTTCTGGGCTTCGCGCCACGGTTCATCACCTACGAGGGCCAGCCCGCCATCCGGCTGGAAGCAGCCGCCCGCCGGCACGGCACAGGCACAGTGCCGGAGTTGTCGTTCGACGCAAAGGAGTCCGACGGCATGCTGCAGATCGATTGGAGCAAGGCTTTCGCCCTGCTGGCTGACCCACATGCCATCCAGGGAGACGAGACGGCTTGGGCCATGGCCGTTCACCGCGCCATTGCCGCCGCTGCCTCGGCAATGGTAGAATACGGCCTGAGCAAGTCGTCGGAGCGAGTGGTCGCCCTGAGTGGCGGCGTGTTCATGAACCGGATTCTGACCGATCTGGTGGTCGCGGATCTGGAGAAGCGCGGGCTGGAGGTACTGATCCATCGCCAGACGCCGCCGAACGACGGCTGCATTTCACTGGGTCAAGCGGTGGTGGCAGGACGACCCGAAGGGTTCTGATATGTGTTTAGCCATTCCAATGAAGATCGTGGAGATCCGTAAGGACGGATCGGGCGTCGTGGAACTCGACGGCAGCCGACGCGACGCGAACCTGTCGCTGGTATCCGACCCCAAGGTCGGTGACTACGTCATCGTCCACGCCGGATTCGCCATCGAGAAGCTGGACGAAAAGGAAGCCAACGAGCAGTTGAAGCTGTTTGCGGAAATCGCGGAGAAGAGCGGATCAAGTCCTCTATAGTGTACACCGCCTGGAGACAATCGAAAATGTCCAATATCGAATGTTCAATAACCAAGTTTCAGGTGGGTTTTTCATCTTCCTTGGGACTTTGTTATTGAGCATTCGACATTGGATATTGGGTAGCTTCAATGAACTACATCGACGGATTCAGGGACCCCGAGGCGGCGGCCTGCCTGCGGCGCCGCATCAACGACCTCGCCGCGGAGGTCGACCATGTCAGCATTATGGAAGTGTGCGGCACGCACACCATGGCCATCTCGCGCTATGGCATCCGCAGCATCCTGCCCGATAACATCGAGCTCATCAGCGGACCCGGCTGCCCCGTTTGCGTGACGGATGCGGGCTACGTGGACACCGCCATCGAACTGGCGCGGCGCGGGGTCATGGTCGTCACTTTCGGCGACCTGATTCATGTCCCGGGGTCCGAGACCTCCCTCGCCGAATGCCGCGCCCGCGGCGCCTCGGTGGAGGTGTGCTATTCGCCGACCGCTGCACTCGAACTGGCGGCAAAGAACCCGGACCGGGATATCGTCTTCCTCGCCGTGGGATTCGAGACGACGATTCCTCCGGTCACCAGCCTGGTGCCGATGGCTACCGAAAAAGGACTCAACCGCGTCTCCCTGCTGACGGCCTTCAAGCTCGTGCCACCGGCCCTCACGGCACTGCTGGCCGATCCGGAACTCCGCATCGACGCGTTCCTCTGTCCTGCCCACGTCAGCGCCATCATCGGTGCCAATGCCTATCGGCCGTTCACCGGTCCCGCTGGCGTGCCATGTGTGATCGCCGGATTCGAGCCCCTCGACATCCTGCTGGGTCTTGAGCACATCCTCCAGCAGGTCAGAGCCGGCGACGCCGTGGTGGACAACCAATACACTCGGGTTGTCCGGACAGACGGAAACTCGAAAGCCCTTGCCCTCATGCAGAAATACCTTCGTCCCGTGGATGCCGCATGGCGCGGGCTCGGTGTGGTGCCGCAAAGCGGGCTGGGCCTGAAACCTGAGTACAGCGCGTTTGACGCCGAGACGCGACACGGGATAAAAGTCCAGCGCGGCAAGGAACCCGTCGGCTGCCTCTGCGGCGAAGTTATCAAGGGCAAGACACGGCCGCCACAGTGCCCGATGTTCGGCAAGCGCTGTACGCCCGATCATCCCGTGGGCCCCTGCATGGTCAGCTCCGAAGGGACCTGCTCCGCCTACTTCAAGTACTCCGCCGGCTCTCTCTGATCTTTTTTTGTGCCTCTTGCGCCTCTTTGCGGCTACTATCCCCTCCGTGGCTAATGATACTATACAACTTGCGCACGGCGGCGGCGGGCGTCTGACGAGGGACCTCATCAACAATGAGATCGTATCGCGTTTCGGTAACGGGCCCCTGGCGGGCCTGCCGGACGGCGCCACGCTCCCCTCGCCTCGCGATCGCCTGGTATTCACGACGGACAGTTTCGTGGTCCAGCCGCTTGAGTTCCCCGGCGGCAACATCGGGCATCTCGCCGTCCATGGCACCGTGAATGACCTGGCCGTCTGCGGCGGCCTGCCCCGTTGGTTGTCGCTGAGCCTGATTCTCGAAGAGGGATTGCCCCTGGCCACACTGCGTACGGTGCTCGACTCGGTGAAATCCGCGGCCGCCGACTGCGATGTCGTCATCGCCACCGGCGACACCAAGGTCGTCGCGCACGGCCAATGCGACGGCCTTTACATCAATACCGCCGGCATCGGCGAGGTCCTGCCGGGGTTCGTCCTGTCGCCGGACCGCATTAGCGATGGCGACGCGATCCTCGTCAGCGGTCCGCTGGCCGACCACGGCATGGCCGTGCTGGCCCGGCGTCAGAACATCCAGATCGAGAACGGACCGGTCAGCGATACCGCGCCGGTCCATCGCCTGGTGCAGGCGGCGCAGGAATGGGCGCCCGCCGTGCGCTTTATGCGCGACCCGACCCGCGGTGGCGCCGCAACAGTCCTCAACGAGATGGCGGAAGGCCGCAAGATCGACATTGTGCTGCGGGAACAGGACATGCCGTACTCGATAGGGACGCGCGCGGTGTCCGAAATGTTGGGGCTCGACCCGCTTCACGTGGCTTCGGAGGGACGGATCATCCTCGTGTGCGAACGCACCGTGGCGGACAAGGTCCTGGCCCGGTGGCAAACGATGCCGGAGGGACGTGGCGCCGCGCGTATCGGCGCGGTAGCGGCCGGCAAGGGCCGCGTCATTCTGGAGACCGTGGCGGGCGGCCGCCGGCTGGTCGATGTGCCGCGCGGCGAGCTGTTGCCCAGAATTTGCTAGGAGAACGCAGGTGTCGGGTTTCAGGTGTCAGAAAGAAGGTCCTCGTCTGTTGCGTCCCTCCTGACACCTGAACACTGAGACCTGACCACTGACCATATGCACGAGCTTTCCATAGCCCAGTCCGTGATCGAGCAGGTCGAACAGACCGCGCGCAAGGAAAAGGCGGCGAGGGTCGTCACCATTACCCTCGTCATCGGCGCCCTTTCGGGGGTCGAGCGCGAGGCACTCGAATTTGCTTTCCCGCTGGCAGCGGAGAAGACCCGCGCCGCCAAGGCGAAACTGATCATCAAGGAAGTTCCGGCTCAGCTCACCTGCCGGGCTTGCCGTGCAAAAACCGACTTCAAGACCACGACTGTGGCGTGCCCAAAATGTGGCTCAACCGACGTGGAGGTGTCCGGCGGCCGGGATCTCATCATTCAATCGATCGAGCTGGAAACGTGATAAGAGATACCGGGTCACTCATAACTCGGCGTCGTTGTCCGACCGGTCCGACTTGTCAGACTTCTCCGCAATCGCGCGGGTGCCCTTGCACTCCGGATAGCCGGAACAACCCCAGAAGGGTTGCCCCTCGTGCGGCCCCTGCTTGGCGGTACGCCGCCGCATACCCTTGCCGCACAGCGGACAGAGAGGGGCCGCTGGCTCCTTCGCCGCTCTGGCCTGTACTCGCGCCGCGTACAGCCGCTCGGTAAAACCGCCGTGTTCAACAAAATCCCGACTCTGGCTCTCAATCTGACGGCGCAGCAGGTACGCAGCCTGGTTCACAGCACACAGCATCGCGTTGGCCGCCAGTTCCGGATCAGACTTCGCCATAAAATGGGACAACCCCGCGAGACCGGTCAACCGCACCGTTCCATCCGGCACCGGCGGCAGATCGGGCGCCATGTCGTGTTTCAGGCGATCGCGCATCGCCAGCGCCTCGGGGCACTCCTTGTGCCAGACCCGCAGTCCGCGCTGAATCAGAAAGCTCTTGTAGTCTTTGAGCAATTCGTCGGAAAGGCTCGCACGGGCCACGTTGGTGAGCTTGATCTCGGTCTTGCGCGAGGTCGCCGCCGCGCCGCTGCCTTCGCTGATATTGCGAACTCCACTGCGCGCTGCCTGCACCATCTGGTCGTGGGTGCGCGACCGTTTATCAATGAACCGGTCGCAGAAGACAACGGTGGCATCATAGACCGCCTCGGCCACCCTGTAACTGCGGAGGTGCTCATAGCCGCCATGCGGTAGCAAGACCCCGTCTGAATCGCTCATCATTCCTCCATCCAGCGGGCAGAATAGGCTCATCAGACCTGTCAGACACGTCAGACTCGTCGGATCCTCACCCCTCAAACAGCGCGGTGGACAAGTAGCGTTCGCCCGAATCCGGCAGGATCACCACCATCGTCTTGCCCCTGAATTCCGGCAGCTTCGATAGCCGGGCGGCAACGGCGGCGGCCGCGCCGCAGGAGATACCGGAAAGGATGCCTTCTTCCCTGGTCAGCCGCCGACCGAATTCCAGCGCTTCCTCGTTGGCCACCTTCTCGACCCGGTCCACCAGCGAAAGGTCCAGAACGTCAGGAACGAATCCCGCACCGATGCCTTGGATCATGTGCGGCGCCGGCTTCAACGGCTGGCCAGCCAGCTTTTGAGACAAGACCGGGCTGTTGAGCGGCTCCACGGCCACGGAGATGATCTGCCGGCCGCAGGTCTTCTTGAGGTAGCGGGAAATGCCGGTGATGGTGCCGCCGGTCCCCACCCCGGCGATCAGCACATCGATCTTGCCCTCGGTGTCTTTCCATATCTCCGGGCCGGTAGTTTTCTCGTGGATAGCGGGATTGGCCGGATTTTTGAACTGCTGAGGCATGAAGAAACGCTTCGGGTCACCCGCCAGCATGTTCTCCGCCTCCTTGATGGCGCCGGACATGCCTTTGGAGCCTTCGGTCAGAACAATGTTCGCACCCAGGGCCTTGAGAACCTTCCGCCTCTCGATACTCATGGTCTCCGGCATGGTTAGCGTGACTTTGTAACCGCGGCTGGCGCCGACAAAGGCCAACGCGATGCCGGTGTTGCCGCTGGTTGGCTCAACGATTTCCATGCCGGGCTTCAGCACGCCGCGGGACTCCGCGTCCCAAACCATGGAGGCTCCAATGCGGCACTTCACGGAGTAGCCAGGGTTCCTCCCTTCGACCTTGGCCAGCACCAGCGCGTCCAATGGGTTGACGACTTTCGTCAGCTGGATCAGCGGGGTATTCCCGATCGACAACGAATTGTCTTTGAAGTAGTTCATTTCATCCTTCTCCTTGTTCTCCGATTTCCATCCGCAGACGGCGCGCTGCGCGCCATGCGCCATGCTCTATGCGCCATGCGCTTCCCACACAACACACACTGCTCGTTCCGCTTCACAGGCACAATCCGACACGTCATATCGAATGCGTCATACATCAGGATGCGGTTCGTCAGCAGTGTCCCGCAGCCCACTCGCCACTTGAGCGCTTCGGTGGCCTGAATGGAGCCGATGACACCCGGCACGGCGCCCAGGGGCCCTCGCGGCACGGCGTTGTCCGTCGGCGGCGCCTGGAACACGCAGCGATAGCAGGCCGTCTCGCCGGGCAGGACGGTCATGGTCTGCCCCTTGAAACCCGAAATCCCGGCATGCGAGTATGGCTTGCGCAGTGCGTGGCAGGTGTCAGCAATCAGGAACTTCGCCGCGTAATTGTCGGTGGCATCGACAACGAAGTCATAGCCGCTGATGATGTCCCTCGCGTTGACATCGGTCAGACGTCCCTCGTGGACGACGATCTTCACGTGCGGATTGAGCGCCGAGAAACGGCGGTAGGCGGAGTCGGTCTTCAGGCTTCCCACGTCGCTGGTTCGGTGCGCAATCTGTCTCTGCAGATTGCTGATATCGACAACATCGCCGTCCACGAGGCCCAGCGTCCCCACGCCAGATGCCACCAGATAATAACCCGCGGGTGAACCCAATCCCCCGACTCCAACCACGAGAACCCGCGCCGATGACCATCGCGTCTGACCCCGAGTGCCGATCTCAGACAGCGAAATCTGCCGCGCATAGCGTTCGAAAAAATCTTTGGGTTTGTTCATTTTCTTGTTGCGCCCTATTTCTGAAGATGTACTATAGATGAGTAACGTGATTATGTCAATCATCTATAAGAAAGTTTTTCTTTCATGATGGAGCTATCGACAAAGGGGCGATACGCGACGAGGATCATGCTGAATCTCGCCTGCCGTGACAAGACCAAGCCCTCGCGCAAACAAGAGGTTGCATCGGCTGAAGGGATATCGGTCGACTATGTCGCGCAACTGCTCATGAAACTGAAGGCGGGTGGTTTGGTCCGAAGCCATCGCGGCGTCAGCGGCGGATTCACGCTGGCCTGTGACCCGAACAAGACAACGGTCGCCGACATACTGGAGGCTGTGGAGGGTCCCCTCTCCATCGCGCCCTGCATAGGCCGATCGTGCGGCCGGGCGTCGATCTGCGTCACGCAGGCCGTATGGAAGAAAGCCAATCTGGCCTTGAAGGCGGCGTTGGCCTCGATCACGCTGGCGGACATGGTCAGGCAAACGGGAGAGCTTCGAACGGCATCTTTTGACATATAACGAGGGGTGAGAACACCCGAGAGAAGGAGGAAACAAGACACATGAAGATCAAGACAAAGAGTCCGGAGACGCTGGCACTCCATGCGGGGCAGGAGCCAGACCCGACAACAGGAGCACGCGCGGCGCCGATCTATCAGACATCGAGCTACGTGTTCAAGAGCACGCAACACGCCGCCAATCTGTTCGCCCTGAAGGAATTCGGCAACATCTACACGCGCCTGATGAACCCGACCAACGATGTGGTAGAGCAGCGCATTGCCGCCCTGGAAGGCGGCACCGGCGCCCTCCTGACGTCCAGCGGCATGGCGGCCATCTTCCTGGCGCTGCAGAACATCGCCAATTCCGGCGATCACACTGTCTGCTCCTCCTCACTCTATGGCGGCACCGACACTCTGTTTCGTTACACGCTCCCCAAGCTGGGGATCCATGTAACGTTCCTGGACCACTTCACGCCGGAGAAGGTCAAGGCTACCATCAAGAAGAACACTAAGGCGATTTACGCGGAGACCATCGGCAACCCCAAGGGCGACGTCCCGGACTTCCAGACGATTGCCAAGGTGGCTCACGACGAGGGGATTCCCCTGGTCATCGATAACACCTTCGCTCCCGTGCTCTGCCGGCCGTTCGAACATGGCGCCGACATTGTCGTCCATTCCTGCACCAAGTGGATCGGCGGGCATGGCACCGCCATTGGCGGTATCATTGTGGATAGCGGCAAGTTCGATTGGTCGTCGGGCCGGTTCCCTGACTTCACGACCCCCGATCCCAGCTATCACGGGATGGTCTTCTGGGATGCATTGAAGAACGTCCCCGGCATGGGCAATGTGGCCTATATCATCAAGGCGCGAGTCCAAGGGATGAGGAACATCGGGCCCTGCGCCAGCCCGTTCAACGCGTTCCTATTCCTGCAAGGGTTGGAAACGCTGCCGCTCAGGATACGCCAGCAGTCCGCCAATACCCAGGAACTTGCCATGTGGCTAAAGGGACATGACGGGGTGCAGTGGGTAAGCTACACCGGCTTGCCCGAGCATCCCTGGAACAAGACGGCCAAGAAGTACCTGACCGGCGGATTCGGCGCTGTGCTGGGATTTGGCATCAAAGGCGGCCGCTCCGCCGCCGAAAAGTTCATCAACTCCGTCCAGTTGGCCAGCCATCTGGCCAACGTGGGCGATTCGAAGACGCTGGTCCTCCATCCGGCTTCCACGAGTCATCAGCAAATGTCGGAAAGGGCACAGCGCGCCGCCGGGGTCACGCCGGAATTCATCCGCGTGGCCGTGGGATTGGAGAACATGAAGGACATCAGGGCCGACTTCGAGCAGGCGTTGTTGGCCAGCGCCAAACCATGAAAGAGCGAGTCGCCGTAGCCATGAGCGGCGGCGTTGACAGCTCCGTCAGCGCCGCCCTGCTGAAAGAAGAAGGATACGAGGTCATCGGCCTGACCGCCAGAATGTGCCCGGAGGGTTTTCGCGGCACCTCCGGCGAGTTCGTCCAGGAGGCACGTCGCGTCGCGGACTTCCTCGACATCCCTCATTTCGTTGTGGATCTCCAGGTTCCATTCCGGGAACGGATCATCTCGTATTTCGTGGCGGAATACGCCCGCGGCCGCACCCCCTCGCCCTGCGCGGTCTGCAATCGCACCATCAAATTCGGCGCGCTCATGGATCATGCCGTAACGCTCGGCGCGCGACGCATGGCGACAGGCCACTACGCCCGCCTCTGCCGGGACGAAGATGGCACTGTTCACCTGCTCACGGGGCTGGACCCGGACAAGGACCAGTCTTACTTCCTCTTCGACCTGTCGCAGAAGCAGCTTCGCCACGCCATGTTCCCCCTGGGCCTCCTGACCAAGAAAGAAGTCAAAGAAGCTGCCCGAAAGCGAAGCATGCCGGTGACCACGCGCGGCGAGAGTCAGGATCTTTGTTTTGTCGCAGAAGGAGATCACTATGACCTGACCGAAGAGCTCCGCCCGGAAGTCAAGGTGAGCGGCGACATCGTGGACGCGAACGGGCGTAAGCTTGGCCGACATGCCGGCATCCATCGTTTCACCATCGGCCAACGGCGCGGACTCGGTATCGCCACGGGCAAGCCGCTCTATGTGGTGGGCCTGGACGCAGCGAACAATCAAGTCATCGTGGGCCCGAAACAGGCGCTGGAGAAGAAAACGGCCAGCCTCAAGGGTGTGCGGTGGACCCTCGGCAAGAGGCCCGCCGGTCCATTCACCGCCTTCACCAAGATCCGCTACAACCATGAAGGCGCCGCGTCACGGGTCGTTCCCCTTGGACCCCATGCGGCTGCCGTGGAGTTCGAGAAACCCCAGTTCGCCATCACTCCCGGCCAGATCGCCGCTTTCTATGCGGGAGAGGAACTGATCGGCGGCGGCTGGATCGAGAAATGAGCGAGTCATGACCAAACCCAAACACGCCCCCGACCTTCGCCTGACGGTAAACGGAGAACCCTACGAACACCGGGGCTCGCGGACACTGGAGGTCCTGCTGGATAATCTCAGTATTGGCTCGAAACCCGTAGCCATTCTGATTAATGATGCCGTGGTGAATGAGAAAGATCGCCGCCGCGTCAAGATAAAGGCCGGCGACAACATCGAGGTATTGACCTTCGCCGGCGGAGGATAGCGAACCATGGACAGGCTGACACTGGGCGGACAGAGTTTCACTTCGCGGCTGTTGCTCGGCACGGGCAAGTTCTCGGACGTCCCGACGATGATCGCGGCGATCAAGGCATCCGGGACGCAACTCGTCACGGTGGCGCTCCGCCGGTTCAATCGGGAACACAAGTCGGATGACCTGCATGGCCCGCTTTCGAAGCTCAAGCACGTGACTCTGATCCCCAACACCTCGGGCGCCCGCAACGCCAGGGAGGCGATCCGAGCCGCCCTGCTGGGCCGGGAACTAAGCCGGAGCCCCTTCGTGAAACTGGAAATTCATCCCAACCCTCATCACCTGATGCCCGATCCCATCGAGACCTACGCAGCCGCCAAGACGCTGGTGAAAGAAGGCTTTGTCGTCCTCCCGTACATGCCGGCGGACCCGGTTCTCGCCAAGCGCCTCGAGGATGTCGGGTGCGCCGCTGTCATGCCGCTGGGCTCCGCCATCGGCAGCGGGCACGGACTCAGGACGTCCGAGATGCTTTCCCTGATTATTCGCGACAGCAACGTGCCGGTCATCGTCGATGCCGGGCTCCGCTCTCCCTCAGAGGCGGCAACCGCCATGGAGATGGGATGCAGCGCCGTGCTGATCAACAGCGCCGTCGCGGCCGCCACAGATCCCGTGGGCATGGCCGAGGCGTTTGCCCTCGCCGTCCAAGCCGGCCATTCGGCGCGAGAAGCCGGTCTCATGGGCGAAAGTGACTCCGCAATCGCCACCAGTCCACTCACGTCTTTCCTCACGAAGAAGTCGTCGTGAAAGCCGCTTCCACGTCTGAACGCGTAGTCGCCGCCATTCGCTCCGCGGCGCCCGGAGGCAAAGAACTACGAACACTTCTCTCGCCGGCAGCATCCGAAGGTCTCGAACTCATGGCGCAGCGAGCCGAGCAGCTGACCCGGCGCCATTTCGGCAGAACGATCTCGCTCTATGCTCCGCTCTATCTCGCCAACTACTGCGTCGGCGGTTGCGTCTACTGCGGCTTCGCGTCAGACCGCCAACAGCCGCGTCGCCGATTGGAGAAGAAGGACCTTGCCGCCGAGATCAAGGCGCTGAAGGAGCGCGGCCTCGAGGACGTCCTCCTGTTGACCGGCGATCGGACCCCGGAGGCCGATTTCCAGTATCTACGGGAAAGCGTGGCGATCGCCGCCCGGCACTTCCACAACGTTACGGTGGAATCGTTCGCCATGACCACGGAGGAATATGCGGAGCTGGTCAAGGCCGGGTGCACGGGCATTACGCTGTACCAGGAGACTTACGATCCCGTACTCTATCGGCAGTTGCACCGGTGGGGCCCCAAGCAGAACTTTCAGTTCCGCCTCGAAGCGCCGGACCGGGCACTGGCCGCCGGTATGCGGACCGTGGGCATCGGCGCCTTGCTGGGACTGGCCGACCCGATCTCGGAGGCACGGGAGCTCTATCGACACGCCCAACACCTGCGCAGAAAACACTGGCAAGCCGGGGTGATGATCTCGTTTCCTCGCATCTGCTCGCAACTCGGGGGTTACCAGCCCCGGCATGCGGTCAACGACGCGTTCTTCGCACAAATGATCTTCGCGTTTCGCATCTGCCTGCCCGATGTGCCGCTCGTGCTCTCGACGCGTGAAGCGCCCGCCTTCCGGGACGGTATGGCGGGCGTTGGCATTTCCAAAATGAGCGTGGCCAGTCGGACGACCGTGGGCGGCTACCGACGCCGCTCAGGCACCACCGGTCAGTTTGAGGTCAACGACACCCGCGACGTAGAGACATTCTGCCGGGCCCTCCGGAGGAAAGGGTTGGAGCCGGTGTTCAAGAACTGGGATTCCGTGTTCCAGTTTTGATGCTCTTCATCGCTTCCGCGATGGCTCGCCTGCTCTCCGGCAGATGGTAGAGAATCAGAGCCTTCTGCATCTGCTTCCGGCGATCCTTTTTCTCCACGTAAACCGGTTTCAGCGTAGCCGGGTCCAAACCCGTGGCGTACATGACCGTCGACGCGGTACCCGGCGTCGGCGTAAAGATCTGGCACTGCTCAACCACGATGTGGTGCTGTTTCAAGAAGTTCATCACCTCGATCATGTCGTCGACCGTGCAGCCCGGGTGGGCGGCGATGAAGTACGGGAGCACGAACTGCTCGCGGCCGGTTTGCTTTGACAGCGCCCGATGCTTGTCGAGGAAGGCTTGGAAATGGCCGCCCACCGGCTTGCGCATCAGGTTCAACACGTGCGGGGTAACGTGCTCAGGCGCCACCTTCAGGTTGCCGCTGGTGTGCTCGCACGCCAGCGCGCGGATCAGCGGTTCGAAAAGCAGCGCCAAGTCCATGCGGATGCCGGTCGATACAAACAAGTGCTTCACTCCCGCAGTCCGACTCGCCTCCGTGAGAAGATCCAGGTATGGCCGCTGGTCGACCTCCAGATTCTTGCAGCGCTCCGGCCACAGGCAGGACACGCGATGGCAGGGCTTCGCTAATTTGCAGTGGAGTCCGTACATGTTGGCCGTCGGCCCGCCCAAATCCGAAATCGTTCCACGGAAGCCGGGATGCGCCGCCACGCGCTTCACCTCGTCCAGGATGGATGCCTTCGACCGACTGACAACAGCTTTTCCCTGGTGGGCGCCGATCGCGCAGAACGCGCACCCGCCGAAGCAGCCGCGATGCGTGGTGATGGAGAATTGGACCATATCTAGCGCCGGGATGCGGGCACCCTTGTACATCGAGTGTGCCTCGCGAGTGAACGGCAAGGCAAAGACGCGATCCAGGTCGGCCGATGACGGGATCCAAGGCGGATTCGCGATGACCCGCATACCGCCGCTCTCCTGCCACTGCAGCTTGTCGCGGTTCATCTCGTGAGTGTGATAGGCCTTCGCATGTGCCACAGGATTTCCCGCCACCTCTTCGGCCGAAGGGAGTCCCACGCCGTCTTCCGGCGCGGGCCGGCTTTTGGCCTCGCGCCGCACGACGCCGGGGATATTCGCCAACATCGCCACCCTGTCAGCCAGCCCCGTTCCGTTCTGTGCCAATCGTCTGGCGATCTCCACCACGGGCCCCTCGCCCATGCCGTGCACCAAGACATTGGCGCCGCAATCCATCAGCAGCGGACGGCGAACGGAATCGCTCAGCAAATCGTAGTGCGCGAATCGCCTCAGGCTGGCCTCGAGTCCGCCAGCCACGATGAAGGCCTCCTTGCCGTGGATCTTGCGGATCAGATTGCAGTAGACCGTAACGGCCCGGTCGGGTCGACCACCGCCCACGCCGATCGGGGCATACGGGTCGTCTGACCGCGGCTTTTTGAGCGCCGTGTAGTTCGCCACAATGGAATCCAGCGCACCGGCCGTAACGCCCCAGAAGAGCCGCGCTTCGCCCAGAACCGTGACGGATTTCGGATCCTGTGGATCAGGGCGCGCAATCACGCCCACCTTGAACCCCGCGGCTTCCAGCACGCGCCCGATCAGCGCCGCCGGGAAGGACGGATGATCCACATGGGCATCGCCCGTGACGAGGATCACGTCCGGCTGCTTCCAGCCGAGCGCTTTCATCTCATCCATTGTAGCCGGCAGATATCGCGATTTCATGGATCCTGCTTACTGTACCAGCTGTCCACTTTCGTAACACGCGAATAGTCCATCCTCTATTTCGCTTGTCTGCAACAAACGTCGGAGTAGGCTTACCTGCAACTCACACGATGCGAACGTTACAGAGCAAGTGGAGGCTTCGCCGATGAACAAACTCGTACATGCTCTCATCTTCTGCGTTCTGGTGCTGATGGTGAGTGTTGTCCTGGGTGGCGAACCGGGGACCAATTCCGTACTTCGCGTGGCTTTGGATCTTGTTGACGGCTCCCATGTCATCGGTACTCCGCGCCTCTCGCATATACCGCTTCAGACTTTGTTCGCGAAGATGGATATCCCGATTGAGCAAGTCCGGCGTGTCAATATTGGCACCAATCGCGAGACCGCGTTCCTTGAGCTGACCAACGGCGACAAGCTGCAAGGGATTCTGAATTTGAAACCGCTTGAACTGGAGACTCAGTTCGGCAAGGCGATGGTGGCCATGGATCATATCCGCAGCCTGTCCTTCTTCAAGAGCGATGGCTCGCTCCTGTCGATCGAACTCAAGGACAGCCTCGTTCTGTACTACTCCTTCGACCTCGACGAAGGCGACAAAGTCGCCGATGCAAGCGGCAAAGGGCACGATGGCAAAGCGCACGGCGCCACATGGACGCCTGAAGGAAAAGTGGGCGGCGCCTGCAGTTTTGACGGAAAGAGTTATATTGTTGCCACAGGGTACAAGGGAGTCGTCGGCAAAGCAGACTTCACGGTCAGCATGTGGGTGAAGCTTTCACAACTGAACGTGCAAAGCGTCTTCGTGTCCTGGGGACATGTTGTCGCCGGAGGGGAGCCTCATGGCTCTGACTTCATGTTTTACTGGAACAACACTTCACGCAAGATGTACATGACGATGCATTACGCCGGATGGACCACGACGGAGTCCTATCTTCCAGACACCGAGTGGCACCACCTCGCGTGCTCCGTCCAAGGAACGACGTCGAAGTTCTACTATGACGGCCAGTTCAAAGAGAAAGGCGATACGGGCCTGCACGATATACAATCCACAGATGACTTGATCGTGGGCGGAATTCACTATGACCTCAATCAGACGAAGATGAATGGATCGATGGACGAGGTGATGGTATTCAATCGTATTCTGTCTGAGGATGACATTCAGGCGTTGTACAATTCGCAGAAGTAGCCGCTATCACGAGAGATGATTCCCGAAGACAAGCGAAAGAACGGGAATGCCCCGCTGGACCTCCCGGTTCTGGAATTTGCAGGATCCCCACTGAAGATGGGCGAAGCGTTTGGGGAAAGCTGCCGCGACGAAACCCGTAAACTGTATGCCCTCCGCCTGAAGAGCGCGATCCACGCGGCCGGAAAACACGGACGCACCTTCACCGAAAACCAGGTGCTCGACTGGTGCCACCCCTGCGTCGAGGCCACCCGCACCTATGACGCCGTGGGATATGAGGAGTTCGCTGGCATTGCCCGCGGGGCCGGCCTATCCCCGGAACAGTGCTTCGTGCTCCAAGGACTGACGGACCTCAGCGACGTGCTGTCGTTGGGTACGCCCCCTGACGGTGTAGGCTGTTCAAGCTTTGTTGTCGCACCCGACCGCTCCGCCACGGGGCACCTGCTGCTCGGCCAGACGTGGGATCTGAACACGAACAACATGCCGTACGTGCGGCTGGTGTATCGCCAGCCGGCGGAGGCGCCCGACACCTGGAGCCTGACCTTGACCGGGTGCCTGACGCTCATCGGCATCAACTCCGAGGGGATTGCGGTCGGGAACACAAACTTGTCGACACGGGATGTCCGTGCCGGGGTTCAGTATCTTTCCGTCCTGCACCGGGCACTGCGGGCGCGCACGTTCTCCGAGGCGCTCGACAGCATACGGCAAGCCCCTCGGGCGGCGGCGCACTATTACTATGCCGCCGCACCGCACGGTCCGGCCGTGGGACTCGAATGCAGTGCGACCCGCGCCGCTGCCTTCGAGATTCGGAGCGGCGCCTTTATTCACTGCAACCACTGTCTCGACAGGAACATGGCCGCGCTGGAGGCCACGCCCCCAGGGCCTTCGTCCGTCCACCGGCAGAAGCGCCTCAGCGAACTGCTGGAATCACAATCGATGCCCATCGGAATCAACGACCTGAAACGGTTCCTATCCGACCATGAAGGGGGCCCCCGTCTCGGTATTTGCCGTCATGACGTCAACCACGTGAGCACGAATGCCACGGTGATCCTGTCGCCCGACACGTTCGAGATTCAGGCCTGCCGCGGGCAGGCACACATGGGTAAATGGATCGTGCGCCGGGCGCGGCCATAGAACTCAGTGGTTGCCGGCGGGAACCCACTCGGCGGGATCCACTCTGTAGTAGTCCCTCAACTCCGCATAGAGCGCGGGGTGACTCCTCTTCATGTCGAGCGGGCGGTCGAAGAAGGTTTCGGTTGCCACGGCAAAGAACTCGGCCGGGGTCGTCGCCCCGTATTCATCCATGACGTCGGGCTGGTCCCGCTCGACGCCATGCCTCAGTCGTTCGTATTCCTCGCCGAGGATCCGGGCCCAGGCAACGTACTTCGCCCTCCCCTTCAGCAGGGGCAGTCCTTCCGCCGCGCTCTCCTCCTGGTCCAGTTGGTGGGCAAACTCATGGAGCACCAGGTTATGGGGAGGATGAATATCGAGGGCTTCCTGCCGGATGCTGTCCCACGCCAGGACCACGGCGCCGGTGGGCCACGACTCGCCACTTCGAGCCTGTGCGCCAAGGCCGTGCTGCTGTCCGAACCGGTATCCGGCCTCCGCAAAGTACGGGCGCGGGTAGACGAGAATGGAGACGAGCCGGGGATAGTAGTCGGTCGTGCAATTGAGCAGGAGCGCGCATGCCAATGCCGCAATGGTGACCCGCATTTCATCGGTCAGGACCAGTCCGTCACAACCTTCAAAACGCTTCTCCGCAAGGAAGACGTTGATTCGCTCCTGGAGTTGCCTCTTCAGTGGCGCGGGCAGATGGCGATAGAGTGACACATGTTCCTGAAGGATCTTCTCCCATGCCGCAGGGAAAGGTGCCGCCATAAGTCGGCGGCGACGGCGATACCGAAGCGCCCACGCGCCTGCCTTCCACGTCAGAACCAACGTCATCCCGGCCAGCAAGATCCAGAGAGCCATCATCGCCTATGCCTCCGTGCGACGATCACGCCATTTCCGGATCTCGGCAAGCAGGTCGCGCGCCGCCTGCTCCGGATCGGGAGCGGCGGTGACCGCCGTGACGACGGCAATCGTCCGCGCGCCGGCCCCCACGAGATCGCGGATGTGCGCCTTCTTGATGCCCCCCATGACGGTAAACGGAATGCAGACGCCCGGCGCGATCTGCTTCAAGCCCTCAAGCCCCAGGAACTCCTTACTCCACACCTTCGTTTTCGTTGGAAACAGCGGGCCGATGTTGACGTAGGAGGCGCCTTGCTTCTGCGCGTCCAAGGCTTCCTCTACCGAGTGACTGGACGCCCCGATAATCAGGTCGGGGGCCCCCTTCCTGGCGGCCGCCACGGGGAGATCCTCGCGGCCGAGGTGCACACCGTCGGCACCCACGGCCAGGGCCACCTCCAGATTGTCATTGATGATAAGAAGCGAGCCGGCCGCCGTCGTAAGCTGTCGTGCCTCACTCGCCAAGCTCGCGAATTCCACGACGGGAAGCTCTTTCTCGCGAAGCTGAATCAGCCTCACGCCACCAGCCAGCGCCGCACGAATGATCTCCATGCTGCTTCGTCCGGCCGACTGGGAGATGGACGTAACGAGGTAGAGCCCCGCCTTGTCAAATTGTCGCATTCGGTTGTCGTGGATGGCACTCACGGATAAGGGGAAGCATAGCCACAAGAAGGCAAAGAAGTCGCACCAAAAAACGCTAGTGAAGGCTTTCGAGCCGTTTGATCTCGTCCCGGATGCGCGCCGCATCCTCGTAGCGTTCGGCCTTCACCGCCTGGTCGAGGTCATGCTTGAGCTTCTCGAGCGGCGTCAGGACCCTGGCCACGGGTTTTCCGTCCTTTTTCCCGGCCTTATCGGCCACGGGGACGGCCTCCGTCTCCTCGAGCACGCGCCCGGCTTCGTCCATAACCATCTCGGCCACGAGAATCGGGGCGCCGCACCGCAGGGCCAGCGCAATGGCATCGCTGGGCCGGGCGTCCACCTCGACCTCCGCGCCCTCGCGCTCCAGGATCAACCTGGCGTAAAACGTTCCTTCCCGAAGATCGCACACCTCCACGCGCTTGAGAGGACTCTGGAAATAGGCCAGCAGGTTCTTGAGCAGGTCGTGGGTCAAGGGACGCGGGACCTCGATCCCTTTGAGATGAATGGCAATGGCCTGCGCCTCGGCCGCCCCGATGAAGATCTGGAGAACCCGCTTGTCTTCCATCCCCTTGAGATGAACGGCAAGGCCCATGTTGGAGATGAACAACTGGTCAACTTTGACCGGGATCATGTGAGGCTTGTCCATCGGTCAGGATCTTGACGACTTCTTCTTCGCTCGCGGCCACCAGGAGCTGTTCCCGGACGGCGGGGTGATTCAGCATCTTGCTGATCTCCGTGAGATACTGCATGTGCGGCCCCGTCTGGTTCGACGGCGATATGGTCATGATAAAGATCGTCGAAGGCTTGCCGTCGAGGGACGCGAAATCGATGCCTTCCTTCTTGAGGGCGAACACGGCAATCAGGTCCTCGACGGAATTCGTCTTGCCATGGGGAATGGCCACGCCGAACTGCATGCCGGTGGACATCTTCCGCTCCCGGTCGAGCACGGCGTTGAGCGCGGCGTCCCGATCCTTGACCTTGCCGGCAGCGACCAGCAAATCGACCATCTCCTCGATGATACCCTTCTTGGTGTCGCTCTTGAGATGCAGGCAAACGCAACCACCGGTTAGTACCTTCTTGAAATTCATGTCCAGTGTCCGCGAGGGCAGAACCGAGCCATCAACAAAGAATGCGCTTTGTTTAGCAGAATCCCGGCGCAATGCCACACAAAAAAAAGCGTTACGGAATGTTTTTTTCCGGGCCGTCGCCTCGTCTATCCGGCCGTGTAGGCATAGTGCGATCCCGGGTAGAGCAAGTTCACAGCGAGGAGAAAGATCGGACGGAAGATCGGCCCGAAGAGATTCCAGGCCACGAGAAGGCCGATCCACTGAAAAGCGGGTTGTCGACTGAACTCGTGGTACCGGCGTGTCACGGCTTCACTCAAGACCAGCGGCAGCGCGCCGCTGCCGTCCAGCGGCGGCAGCGGGATCAGGTTCAGGACCGTGAGAATGAGGTTGAGCGAGAACAACATGCTGACCAGCATGGCCAATCCGGTCCAGAGGCCGCCTCCGGAAGCCGCGGTAACGGCCGCGTAGCCAACGCTATCGGGCGAGTCGAAATGTCCGGCCAACATCCCGATCCGGATCAGGGCGGCAGACACGAGTACCATCAGGAAGTTCGAGGCGGGCCCTGCCAAGGCCATCCAGGCGGCCCGGCGCGGGTGACGATCCGCCCAGTACGGGTCGTACGGCGCACTGGCAAATCCGAACGGCCAGTGGAAGAAGACAAGGGACAGGATGGGCAGCAGCACCATCCCGATCGGCTCGCGCCGGATGTGCGGGAGGGGATCGAGCGACACTTGGCCGCCGTGGTAGGCCGTCAGGTCCCCGCCCCGCTTCGCCAGCCACGAGTGCGCCGCCTCGTGCAGGGTCACGGAGAACAAGAACGCCACGTACCAGGCGATTCCTTCGATTAGAGTGTCGGTCATGTTTCAGCGGACTCTCGGGGACATCCCCCTCACTCGCGCCCGCCCCCCTCTACGGCCCAACCGTTGCCGAACCCCACAGGCTCGGCGCGGCCATGATTTCACCCGGGATATCCGCCGTCAGGCCGGTAGCTCTATTGGACCAGTAGACGCGCGCGGCGCGGTTGTCGCCCTTCGCGTCGGAAAAGATCACGCCGAGGTCGGCCTTGTAGGTCTTACCGGCCGCCGGACTGAAGCCCAGATCCGCCAGCGGAACCGATGCCTCCACGGTATAGCCCCCGCCCCGCCGCGTGATGTTCACCTTCGCGTTCTTCAGGACGTCGACACGATCCACGGTGTGCGAGCGCCACGGACACGTGAACTTCACCGGGTTCTTCTCACCCTTCGCCTTCCACCGGTAGAGCACCGCCACCGAGTTCGTCTGGAAGACCGACATGAGCAGACGAATGTCACCCACCGCCGCCTCGGTCCGCTTGGTGTCTGCGCCCGGATCGGTGCCGAGCTGCAGGTCCACCGAATCGCCGGTCGCAAATAGCTGATTCACATCCTTGCCGCCGTTTACCATCGGGTTGTTGTCGCCGTTGACGTCATACGCCAGGTACAGGTTCGCCGCGTCCGCCGCCAGCGCGGCCTTGATCCGGTACGGACCGGATTCCCACTGGACAAAGCTGTTTGTGGCAAACCCCGTCAACTTGCCATCCAGCGCCGGCGGCGTGACCGCCGTGGCAATGGCCAGCGCAGTCTGCGCCGCCGCCTTCGCGGCGCGCTGCTGCAGCAGTTTCTCCGCGTCTTGCACGTCCCGGGCCGTTACCGTCACCGTCTCGGCGGGAATCGCCTTCAGCGTCTCGAATCCATTGAGCTTGATCAGGTTGTAGGCGGTGAAGCCGGCGATCAGGTAATACTCGCCCGTCTTTTCGGCCTTGAAGAAATGGCCGCCGAACCATTCGCTGCCCATCGTGACACCGCCCAGCGGGGCCCCACGCCGAGTTCGAGGTGATGACGCAATTCTGCACGGTGCCCGCCGACAGCACCACGCCCGCCGCGTTGAATCCCGTATTGCCCGTGATCTGACATCCGTCCACGGTCCCGCCCGACATCGTGATGCCCCCGCCCCCGTAGCCCGAATTGCCGCTCAGGCGGCATTGGCGCAGCGTGCCGCCGGTCATTTCCGCGCCGCCGCCCCAGAACGCACTGTTCGCGAGAATCTGGCACGATTCCACCAGCCCGGCGGACAGGCTCACGCCGGCCCCGGCGTCGCCCCCCCCGCTGCCGGGACAGTTGTTGTTGGCCACAACGCAGTTGCGGACCGTGCCGTTCACAATCTGTATCCCTGCGCCCTTGCCTGTCGGAAGATAGCCGTTGGTGATTGTGAACCCGTCCACCACGGCGCCTGCGTGGTTAAGCAAAAAAACGCGGCTCGTGTAGCCCACGATCCGATAGACCACGGTGTTGCTGTAACCGCCGACTCCGATCACGGTGACGCCGTTCGTGATGCTGATCTGGTTCGTGATGGCATAGTTCCCGTTCGTCACCAGCACGGTATCGTAGGACGTGAGGTTGGTGCTGCAGTAGTCGATCGCGTCCTGGATATTCGTCGCCGCCGTGGCCCACGTGTCGTAGGGCGGCGTGCCGTTGCCCCCCGACCACACACAGTTCGTGTCGGCGCCGAATGCCGGCAGGGATGCCAGCAGGAAGCCCAGGCTCACACTCAGGAACCCGTGACCCATTCCTGTTCTTCTTATGATGTCCTCCTCTCGCCCGGCCACCACTCACTTCAATACGAACACCGTGCCACCCATGATCACGGCCCGGCAGCGCAGCACGATATCATTGCCATCGCCTCCGGCCAGCGTACTGTTGTAGAGGATATCGAAGGCATATCTCCGGTCACCATACGGGACCGTCACGGTATCTTGTGGATTGCTGAAGGTACCGGAGACCGGCGTGGAGCCCGAGACCGAAACCACCAGGAATGTCTCACCCACCGACGGAACATAGCCCAGGTTCACGTTGAGCAACGTACCGTTGATCGTCAGCGCCGTTGACCCGGTCAACGACAGCCTGTCATAGCTGTTCGTGGCGAGCAGATCCAGCGCGAGCGTGCCGCCCCACAGCCGGACGGCCCCGAAGTTCTGGAGGGTCAAGGTTCCCGCCTGATTGGTTGCCCCGGGCTGCACCGTACCGCCGGCCAGCAGCGTCAGTGTGCTGGCCGCCCCGCCGGCGCCGCGGCCGCCAACGTTCAGGCTCGCGCTGTTGTAGCGCCTTACCAGAGTGCCGAATCCTTTCAGCGACTTAACCGTCACACTCTTGTCGCCGGACATACCCACATCGTTATACACGGTACTGGAAATGAAGAGATCGTTGGACCCGGTACCAAGCACGTTCACGCTGCCTTCAATGCAGTGTTCGACCCCGTGCATCGAGATCTGGCCCGTCAAGCCGCTGTTGTCGCCCGAAAGGGTCACGTTCAACCCCCCCGACCCCCCGCCGTTGCCGCTGAACAGGGTGAGCCCGTTGCTGCCCGTGATCGCGCTGCCGATGCGGAATTGCGTATAGTCGCGACCAAACATATGAATGACGCCTTCTGCGGCGCCGAAAGCCAGCGTCGGCACGGTGAGGGTGGCCTGCGTGCCCCGCCCCGCGTTGCCGCCCGAAGGCGTGCACATCACGACGCCACTCTTCACCGTCAGCGTGCGCCCCGCCGCACCGGTCAGCGTAACCAGCTTGCTGGCAGGAGCGCTGGAATAGTCGCCATCAAAGACCAGCGAATTGATGGTCATATCGCTGCCGAGTGTGAGCGTGGTGTCGGCATCTGTCGGATGCACCACCGTGTACGGGAGACGCACATTGTCGTTGCCGTCGACATGAACAGCGGGAAAGGTCGTCGTGCTGTCGCCCTGCACAAAATCGGTGGCGGGATTGAGCGTGGCGAGGCCAGTGGCGGCGGAGTAGGTCACCAGCGTGTTGGGATTCTGCTGGAACGTGTCCCACTTCGTGCGTGACATCAGAAACGGCACCACCGGCTTGTTGACCGTGCGCAAGCCATCGCCGCCGATGAGCGGCAGGCTGGCGCCGCTGTCGGCCGGCTTGAGATAGCTGCCGCTGCCGAGATTGTAGTCGTCGCTCACGATGGCGGCCGAGGGTCGACTGTCGGGGTCGCGTGTCAGCGTGGACGGGATCAGCGTCGCCCTTTGGACGTTGATCCAGGAGCAATCGCCCCAGACGGTCACCCGGTCGACCCGTTCCGTTGTCGCATTCCCCTGCCCGACCACATTGAGGACGGCCCAACCGAGCGACAACGACTGGGTGTTCTTGATTCGGCCGAACGTGGTCACGCCATCGTCCGCCACCGTGCTGCCCGTGTCGCCCAGCGTGAGGGTGCCGCCCGCGCGAATGGCGATATTGCTGGCGGTGAGGAACGTGCCGGAGTACTGGACGACGGCCTGGGCACCGTTCTCAACAATCAGCTCACCGGTGAAGGTGTTGACGCCCTGGAAGTTGATCCCTCCGGCCTTGACCCGCACATTCCCCGCCCCCTGGATCACGCCGAAGTCGGGGCCACGCGAGCCGTCGATCGTCAGCAAGTGGCCCGCATTGTCCACCCAACCGTTGAAGTACATGTATCTCTCGGCGTTCACATGCTGAAGGGTCGTATCGGCGTTGAGGAGGACATTACAGTTGAGCGTCTCTGTAGCGTACTGGATATTGTGGCTCATCCCGCCGGCGCCCAGCGTCAAGGTGCCGCCTGACAAGGTGAAGTCCCCCGCGCCTATGGCAAAGCGAACGGCGTTCGCCGCCTCGGCGCCGTTGAGGTTCACGGTGCCGTTACCGACGTTGGTGAAGACGGCGGTGTCGTTGACTCCAGGATAGCTCGTGCTTGGCAGCCACTTGCTGGAGTCATTCCAGTTGTTTCCGCTCGCGCCGTTCCAGACGTACTCGGTGGCCTGAACGCCGGTCGCCATCAGTAGGCACAGGACGCACTCCACCATTCCGTACAGCAGGAAACATCGATTCATTCCAACCACCTGGTTCGCGTTATCGCGTCACACCGGGAACTAGCGCGCGGCGGCCAGTTCCGATTCGTCGACAAGTGGAATCGAGATGACGTCGGGGCTGGTTTCGCCCCGCCGCTGGCTGTCCAACTGCTGGATGCAGGCGCGAAGCACGGCGCGAATATCGTATCCCATCCTCATGGCGGGAACCGCGCTCGGCGTCGGGTACGGGAAATTGCAGTGGCCCACCACTTTCACGTCCTCGGGCACCCGCACCCCGGCGTTCACCAGGCCGGCGGTTGCCGCCGGCACCAGGTTGTCGTCGGTGACGATCAGGCCATCCGGCCGCTGCGCCGGGTTCGATACCATCAACAGATGGATGGCGCTGCCGATCGCCGACGGGGAATCGAGGCTTGCAGACTGAACCCAATAGGGAGGAACGTTCAACCCGTACTTGGAAAGTGAGGCGACCACATAAGACTGCATCTGGGAGACGGTGGCAAACGCGATCCGGCGCCTTCCCTGTGCAAAGAGATACTTGATCGCCCGATCCAGGAAGTCCGGCCCGGTGGTCACGGCCTTGACATTGGGTGGCACCGGCTCGCCCATGACGCCGACACGCGGGATCCCCGGCGTCTCGAGCACCGGCGAACCGCGCAGGTAGAGCGGCGGGCTCACGAAAATCAGTCCCGCCACGCGGTGCGCGAGGACATCCTCCTCCAGTTTCCAGTAGGCCTCCCAATCCTGGTGCGTCTCATTGCCGTAGGAGAAAGTAAGGACATAGCCGCTGGCGCGCGACATCTGTTCCGCCTCGGCGGCCAGGGCCGTCCAGAAGTTCGACCAGGGCCGGTCCGGCCTGTTGCGATAGGGAAAGACCAGTCCGTAGTGCCACAGGTGCGGCGGCTTTTCGGCCACGAAAGTGCCCTGCCGCCCCTTGGCCACAACAAAGCCTTCGCCGACGAGCAGATCGAACACTTTCTGAATGGTCACGGGCGTGGTGTGAAACCGTTTCTCCAAGTCCGCCCGGACCGGCAGCCGCCCGCCCGGCGGATAGACTCCGTTGACAACTTCTTCTCTCAATGCGCGAAGGATCTTCTGCGCCGGTGTCATCTTCTTCTTCATCATCTACTCCTTCAGAACAGATACCATCCCATCTTTACTACACTATACCTTCCCGCCACCTCGCAGCCCCTAGTAAATTAACGAGAGACCATTGTCAAGTGAAGCTCCCCGCCCCAAAGCCGGTTGCGCTGTTGAGGGGGAGCGCGAGGGGAGCGGGTGAGAAGCGGGAGTCGAAAACGGCGTTACCCCGGCGAGTGGCCTACAGGTGC
>Ga0172375_10002960_pt1 | contig 26126 bp, 18 predicted proteins | sample LakKiv1m_FD_114537 | JGI IMG/M metagenome (GOLD analysis project Ga0172375, IMG submission 114537) | Freshwater microbial communities from Kabuno Bay, South-Kivu, Congo - kab_092012_11.1m | ecosystem: Environmental > Aquatic > Freshwater > Lake | place: Democratic Republic of the Congo...
GAAATGCAGAAGAGCGATGTGCTCTCTGTTGGCGACAAGGCGTCCGGCTATGATTCGGTTGTACTCAGCGCAGGCTGCAACGTGCTTGAGAACACCAAGCTTGTCGGTGCGGTCGAGAGCCGTTCGGGCGTGAGTAGCGGCGTCGCCGATCAGCTCAACTACAGTGTCGGCGTAAAGCAGGGCATCGGCGCGAAACACGCGGTCAAGGTCCAGTACTCGATCCGCGACGTGGATGCCGCCAACTCCGATGCCGATCTCACGACGGCTGGCTATTCGTACGCCGCCAGCAAGAGCCTTGAGCTCTACGTGATGGCCACGATGATCAATAACGACTCCGCCTCCGCCGTTGACTATTCCGACGGCAAGATCGGGAACGTCGGCAAGGGCGATGACCTCCAGGCCGTCGTCTTTGGCAGCGTGTACGAGTTCTGAGGAACAGACTTCTCGCGCAAAGGTCGCAGAGAAGACGATCTCACGCCAAGTCGCTAAGGCGCAAAGGCAGAGAAGAGATTGCGGGAATCTGAACGGCCATGGACGGCCGTCACAGATTCCCGCAATGTTTTCGGGCATCGCTTTCTGGCGTCCGCTTCTTCTTGCGGCTCTGCGTGAGGTCTCCTCCGTTCTCCGGATATTCCTTGCCTGGGATAGGCGGGTAGACCATATTCCGTGCGCGTGTCATTTCAGGAAAGGAACGGATGATGAACAAGATGAGACTGGTGGGGCAGGCAATCACGTGCACGAACTACACGACGACGCGGCTTTTCAATTTCAACCCGGACATGATCAAGATGACGGCGGATTGCTACCTGGCTTCCGGCGTATCGGAAATCGAGATTCCCGAGGGTGTGCTTGACCCCGACGGGAAGAACAAGGAGACGGGCCTCGATAAGGCGGCAATGAAGAAGACCGTCTCGCTCCTGCCGAAGCAGACGCGCGTGATGGCCACGTACCTGGGACCGGGCAGCCTCGGGACGGACAACGCCCAGTTCCTCAAGGACAAGCAGCGCGAAGTGAGAGACCTGGTGAAGTACTTCCCGCAAATGAAGAACGCCATGATCCATCCCCCGCGACTTGCCGAAGTGACCCCGAAGGCCGTCAGGGAAGTCGTGACGGTATGGGCTGAACTGGCTGAATCCCTGGACGAGATGGTGCCGGGCTTCCAGTGCGGGCTTCACAACCACTACGACAGCAGCTGCGAGACGGCTGACCAGGTGAAGATGTACCTCGACGCACTCGGCGAGGCAGACGAACCGGCGCTGCGCTGGGGGCCCGACACGGGCCACTGCGGCGGGATGCGCGGCGATTACCTGAAGGTTTTCGACAAGTACGCCCCGTTGATTGGCAACCATTTCCATATCAAGACGCGTGTGCCTGCGTTCGACAAGGTGCACGAAAAGGAACGCTACAGGGCCGATCGTGACATCTGGGGCAACAAGGCCGAAGTCGGCGGTGGATTGTACGGCGGGTTCGTGAACTGCGCCGATCCCGAGATCGAGACGCCCCTGAAAGAGGTGTTCGACATCATGCGCCGCAAGTCCAGGCCGACAAAAGGCGTTATCACCGGCGCGCTGGAGATCGATGTGCCGAGGCAGCATCCGCTCCTTGAGGTGATGTGCTCGGTTCTGTACCTGAAGCAGGTGCACAACATCAGCCCGGCAATCCAGCTGTCGCCGGCGCAGATCGTCAAGCGCGTGTTCCCGCGGTAAGGGACGGCGGGCAGACGTGTCGACGCAGGACGTAACGACGTGTCAGCGGAAATCTCACGCAAAGGCGCAAAGGGTATCCTGTGATCCTGTCTGCTCTGACCTCTGACACTTGGCGTCTTTGTGCCTTGGCGTGAGAGTCCTCCGCCCTGAAGGGCGAGGCAGCGCCTCGCCCCTACCTTCCGGAAAGATTGGCGTGCCGCCTGTGGCAGGGGCCATCAGCCCGCAATGTCTTTCGGTGCAAGGCCCTTGCCTTTCAGGAATTCGAGGACAGCCAGGCGTTCGTCTTCAAGGTCGATCATCTGGATGTCGAAACAGACAGGAACTTCCGGATGTGCATCTTTTCGAGGATGAACTGGACTTCCACGGTGCCTCCCGGCCCATGTCCTTCGCGCCAAACACAACGCCGGGCTACCCTTGCACACTGAGCTCGAACAATGCAGTTCAGAGACGAATGTAACCGCAGATAGACGCGGCGGCACGCAGATGATGAGAACGACAGAACTCTTCTTCCCGACTCACTAAACGGTGAGTCGGGAAGAAGACTCCGTCTCTGCTCCAAAATCGGCGTCCATCGGCGTTAATCAGCGGTTTCTCCCATCTTCTCATGGGTGAATCGTTACGGCTAAGGACTTCCGACACTTTGTTCAGAAGTGGTACCGGAGTACGGCGTTCACGGTCGCGGAACCGAAATAGTGGACGTGGCACCCGAACGCCAGGTTGTGGGAGAGGTAGGCATCAGCGCCTGCGACAACCCCGGCCTCCCTGTCTGCGCGGAACGAACCTCTCTCTCCGTATATGCGGGCACTGCCGTCCCAGTATGAGATTGCCGGTCCGGCAGACATGCGGAGGCTGTAGGGACAGACGGCCTTCTTTGCGGGATCCTCGGCATATATCTCGTAGTTCACCGTGAGGGCCGCAAAAGTATCGCCCAGCGTGACCGATTTGCCCGCCCCGTCTATGTTGTACTCTCCGTATTCGGCCATGGCGACCACACTGCATTGCCCCTGCATGAATATCGGGTCGTTGACGTTGATGTGCCACAGGTTGGCGTTCAAACCTGCCGACCATCTTGAACCGCTGTCGTAGACGTCGCCGGGAATCTCCTTGAACTCGATTGCCCCGGCTGTTGCGAAAACTGTTAGCCAGGCAAACGGGTCATAGCCGACGTAAAGAGAGTAGGCATCTGCCCTGACTGGATCTGTTCGGTTCTCCCCGGTGAACTTGATGTCACGCTTGATGCGGAGATAGTCGGCGCCGACGCTCAGTCGGTCCAGGTTGTCCTGGGTAACCAGGCTCTCTCTCAAACCGGCGCCCATCGAGGTTTCCGAAACGGCCGGCTGAAGGAACGAGAACATAACCAGAGTTGCCGTCGCCGCAAGAAGTGCCTGTCGCATAGTCTGTCCTCCACGCCCGACCGTTGTGAAATATTGATGACCAGCCAATGTAAGCCCGTTGGGGGTGACAAAGTCAAGAGAGGGCAGGGGGAAGGAAGCGATTGGGTACTGATCGAAAAGAGCAGGGGATGAGAGAAACCGCCGATCCCGCTTCGCAGGTCAAGAGGCTACGCGGGACAGGTTAACGCCGATGAACGCCGATTGCGGAGCAGAAGAAGAGAAACCTCAGATTGAGGGGCATTGCGTCTGAAGCCTTATCCTGATTGACAATGGTTCAATGGCCGAAGATGCTGGCGTGGAAGCTCTGGTGGAGGATATGTCAATGGCAGGTCACGATTCCCGGGATGCTGTGAAAGGTGAAATCGTGTTTCTCCGGGTGTTCGATCTCGGTGGAACAATTGACGTCAAGAAGGCGCGAGTCCTGCTTGGCCCGGACGCTTTTGTTCCCGCCCTGTCCGCGCTGCGCAATGCCCCGGAATACCTCAGCTTTGCCACACCGCTGCACCTGAACGTTGCTTCGCTTGACCTGAACATACTGGCCGGGGACGGCATCCCCGTCACTGCCATGGCACGGCTTTACCCGGTGGGCGGACTGGCTGTGTCGCTCAGAATGCCCGTAAGCGCCGCCGGCGTGGAAGTGCTCGATGAGTATCCGGCGATGCAATTCCGCATGAGGGGTGATGAATCGGACCGTTCCGAGATTGCCGCGACAATCTACAGGGCTTTTGAAGCCAGGATAAAGCAGGCGTACGACGAGAAGTTCGACGAGCCTGTCGAGCCCGAGCGTTACCGGGCTTTCTGTTTCACTTCCGTTCCCGGCGGGGCCGAGCAGGTCTTCCATGAACATCGCAACCGGATCGCGGCGCTGCTGGTCGGCGACCCGAAAGCGGAGAAACTGTCGTCAAGCCAGGTGGAGGACGTTACCAGGTTGTGGTTCAGCTACTACCAGGATGACCTGGTGGTCGTGGACTGGGATGCGGCCTTTGTCGTTGAACCGGAAGCCAGGTACGAGGACCTGTTATACGTTTTCGAGGTGGCTAATCTGGAACTCATGCTTCTGCGCAAGTACGACCAGTATCTCGACCGCGTTCTGAATACCGGGTACGACGAATACGAGACGCTTCTCAAGGGCATCCCTTTCTTCAGCCGGCATGCCAGGAACGTCCTGTCTGAACTGAGCGACGTTCGCATGGACCTTGCCGAAGTTACAGACGAACTCGACAACGTGGCGAAGTTCTTCGGGGACTACTACCTTGCCCGCATCTACATGGGGCTTGCCGGCAAACTGCACCTGAACGACTACCATTCAACCGTGGACGAGAAGCTTGCCACGCTGAACGACCTGTACCGGTCCGTTGTGGACTACCTTGATACCCGCCAGAACCTGTTCCTGGAATGGGCTATCGTGCTCCTGATCGTCTTTGAGATCGTCATGGCCTTCGTGAAGCACTGAGCCGTGACCATTGAAGACGAGAGAAACCGCCGATCAACGCAGATGAACGCCGATAGGGGAGAAGAGGTGGAACTCAGTCGATCTCAGAGAACCATATCATGGCCTTCGTGCGGCATTGACGGCAATCGGGGCAGACCGGGAGGTCATGCCCTCCATGCTGCAATCAATCGCACTGGCTTTCTGCTGGAGGGCAGAGCTCCTGCTCTGCCGGAAGATCGTCAGGCAGGTGTTGTCAGCTCTCGTCTACCTCAAACAACCATGTTCTGCCGGGGGCTGAGTTGAACCTGATTTCGGCTGCTGGTTCTCTTGAACACTCGCCCGTACGAACGTTCTTCCATGTTCCCGGCCGCGGCAACCTTAGAACCTTGTCCCCGCCGGTGGCTGTGTGGACCTTGACGTAACCTCCGCCGGCCAATACAATGTCACCGGTATCCATGAAGAGGTGAACACCGGCCTGTCTCAGGATCGTGCGCAACTCCGGCGCCGGAACGGGCGGGACGGGACAGTACCAGCTCCTGCCGGTGTGGATCGTACTGCCTGCCAGACCCGGCGCCACGAAAGCCGGGACGGGACTGTCGGGGGCGGCGGAAGGCTGCATGTTCCCGCTGACATTGACGCCGGCCAGTTCCGAAAGGCGGTCGGGCCGGAAGCCTTTGTCGTCAATGTAGGCAGGGGCGTAGAAACTGAGCAGTCTGGCCCCGCTATCGCGGAGCCGGAGCAGTTTCCGGTAGCGGTCGTCGTTCATGTGGAACAGGTCCAGCAGGATGTACATGCGATAGGCCGGGACGCCGGGGTCGAACAGCTCTGTGACCTGGTACATGTCGAAGGGCGCGCAGCACTTCGCGATCTCGGCGAGGGTTTCCGAATAGAGGACGTTCTGCACGGCATTGCCGCCGAATCCCGGGTCGGCGCAATACAGCGCCGAGTGGTAGTCGCAGACCACGGCAACTTCCGCGGAGCGCGTGCGGGGCCTGTCCATGGACTCTGCCGCGACGCGGCCCATCTGTTCAAAGGCCTTCACTATGAGCGGATCATTGTAGAAATGCAGTTCGGGTTTCTTATCCCACAGAGCGCCCTGGTCCATGAACCACAACCCGGCGTTGTGTGTAAGCGCCTGGGCAAAGGCGCGCCAGAGTATCTCGGCGCTTTCCTCCATAGTTTTAACGTGGGTGAATTTTGCCTGCCAGGTGTTCGCGGCGCGGCTGGTCCTGTCGTCGCCTTCGCTCACCCACAGCCTGCCCATGGCGCGGACGCTGCCCATGAACCCGCGCATGGATGCATCCTCCCCGGGCCGGCGGCGCCTGTACGAATGGGGGCTCGAAAAGACGTCGATGTTCCTGCTGCGCAGGGATTGCGAGAAGGACCGGTGGTCTGCCTCGTGGCTGACGCCGAGATCGGGCAGGTAGCCGTTGAAAGCGACAACCAGGCACCTGCCGTCGGACTCCTTCTTTACGACACCGGCAAAGAGTTCGAGGGCGGCGGCGCCGAGCGAGTGGAAGAATTCTGCATGGTCGAGCATCCACCTGTCCTGCACGGGATGGCGGAACATGCCATGGCTTGCCGCGCGGCGTTCTGCGATGGTGGGGATGCGGGGCGGGGGGGACTGGTGGGGGTAGCGTTGCCTGAGCCATGATTCAAACGCCTTGACGAATACGGGCGATATGTCGGGATAGTGAACGGGGTTCGGATAGTGCCATTCGCCGAAGACACCCGCACCGATGTGCCAGCCGATGATGTGTTCCGCAAACGGGCCCTTATTTACGTGGGTGATCAACATGCTCAATGCCGCGGCGGCGTCCTGCTTCCATCGGTCGGACGCCCAGCTCGGCCTGCGGGGGCCGCCCCACGACTTGTCATCCATGCCCTCGGGATCCGCGTAAGCCACGAGTTCATCAGGATATCGGTTCATCCAGTCTTCCGGGGCATGGAGCATTATGCGGGGAACGACGTATGCCTTCGGGTCAGCCTCCAGGGCGCGGAGAAACTGGGCATCAAACCCGGCGAAATCGTGCCTGCCGATGCCTTCCCAGCCCAGCTGGTACTCGTCTGTGTACAGGTGCGAACCTTCAAAGCCCAGCTTGTGCAGTTCGTCCAGGCCATCAGCGGTGGTCATGAAGATCAGCGGGAACACAGGCTTTCCCTCGATCCACATTGCAGGCGCACCGCGATGCTCACGGACTTCAGTTTTTGGAAACATCAATGCCCTCCGTTGTCGGAACGACGCGGAAGACGAAACAGGAAGCCGTGGGCTGAAGCAAGACAATACGGGGAGGAGGGAGGAAGGGGAATGTGTCAACGTAGGACGTAACGACGTGGGACGTGAGAGCATCCAGCATCAGCTCCGCATCCTGCAATCCTGTCTAATCTCTGTTCTGACTTCTGACCTTTCCGAACCTTTGCGTGCTTAGCGTTGAAGATCCGGATTCCGGATGTTTAAACAGAAGGTAGCAAAGGACGCGAAGGGGGGTGTCCTGTAATCCTGTCCAATCTCTATTCTGAATTCTGACTCCTGACTTCTGTCTTCCCGCTCCGCATCAAGGATCCGGCCAGACTCAATACGGCCACTTCCAGTCCCGGATTTCCGGCATGTCTTCGCCGTGTTCGGCGATGTACTGTTTGTGTTCGATCAGCTTGTTATGAAGCCACTGTTTCAGGTGGCCCGCCTTGTTTTGCATCGATGGTAGCCTGTCGATCACGTCGTCAACGAGGTTGAACCGGTCGAGGTCGTTCATGACGACCATGTCGAACGGCGTCGTCGTTGTGCCTTCCTCCTTGTAGCCGCGGACATGGAGGTGCTTGTTTTCCTTCCGCCTGTACATCAATCGGTGGATCAGCCACGGGTAGCCGTGGAAGGCGAAGATAATCGGCTTGTCCATCGTGAAGAGACTGCAGAAGTCCTCTTCCGACAGGCCATGCGGATGCGACGTGTCGGGGATAAGCGTCATGAGATCCACGACGTTGACGACGCGAACCTTCAGGTCCGGCATATGCCGGCGCAGTATGTCGACTGCAGCGAGCGTTTCGAGCGTTGGAATGTCGCCCGCGCATGCGAGGACAACGTCGGGATCGCCGCCCTGGTCATTGCTGGCCCAGTTCCAGATGCCTATGCCGTGCGTGCAGTGCTGGATGGCCTCATCCATGGTCAGGTACTGGAGCGCGGGCTGTTTGCCGGCGACGATCACGTTCACGTAGTGCCTGCTCCGCAGGCAGTGGTCGGTGACCGACAGCAGGGTGTTGGCGTCCGGGGGCAGGTACACGCGGATGATTTCCGCCTTCTTGTTTACCACGTGGTCGATAAAGCCGGGATCCTGGTGCGAGAACCCGTTGTGGTCCTGGCGCCACACGTGCGAGGTTAGAAGGTAGTTCAGCGACGCTATCTGGCGCCGCCATGGTATGTGGCTGGTGGTCTTGAGCCATTTCGCGTGCTGGTTGAACATGGAGTCAACCAGGTGGATGAATGCCTCGTAGCACGAGAAGAAGCCGTGCCGCCCGGTAAGCAGGTATCCCTCCAGCCAGCCCTGGCAGGTGTGCTCGCTAAGGATTTCCATCACGCGCCCGTCAGGCGCAAGTTTGTCGTCGCCCTCGACCGTGTCTGCCACCCAGGTACGGTTAGTTGCCTCGAGCACGGGACCCAGCCGGTTGGACGCGGTCTCGTCGGGGCCGAACACGCGGAAGTTGCGGGCGCCGGCGTTCATCTTCATGACGTCACGCAGGAAAGTGCCCATCACCCGCGTGGCCTCCGCTTCGACGCAGCCGGGCTTGTCGACCTTTACCGCGTACTTGCGGAAATCGGGAAGCGACAGGTCGCGCAGGAGCAAGCCGCCGTTGGCGTGGGGATTGTCGCCCATGCGGCGTCTACCGCGTGGGGCAAGTTCCACCAGCTCCGGAAGAAGACGGCCGTTTTCGTCAAAGAGCTCTTCCGGTCGGTAGCTTTTCATCCATTTTTCGAGTATCCGGATGTGGGCAGGTTTTTCGGCCAGTTCCGCAAGGGGGACCTGGTGTGAACGCCACGAGCCTTCGGTCTTCTTCCCGTCTATCTCCTTCGGACCGGTCCATCCCTTCGGTGTGCGGAAGACGATCATGGGCCAGCGCGGTCTCTTCGCGGCCTTCGGATTCCTGCGCGCACGGGCCTGTATGTCGCGGATCTTTCTGAACACTTCATCCACTGTTTCCGCCATTTTCAGGTGCAGCCGTTCCGGGTCGGACCCGGCCACGACAAAAGGTTCGTAGCCGTAGCCGGTCAACAGGCTGTTGAGTTCGTCTTCCGGAATGCGTGCGAGGACTGTCGGGTTCGCGATCTTGTAGCCGTTCAGGTGCAGGATCGGGAGGACCGCGCCGTCACAGGCCGGGTTGAGGAACTTGTTCGAATGCCAGCTGGTTGCGAGCGGGCCTGTCTCTGCTTCGCCGTCCCCGATGACGCATGCGACGACGAGGTCGGGGTTGTCGAATGCCGCGCCGAACGCGTGCGAGAGCGCATAGCCGAGTTCGCCGCCCTCGTGGATTGAGCCCGGGGTTTCCGGGGCTACATGGCTCGGGATTCCGCCCGGGAACGAGAACTGGCGGAAGAGCCGCTTCATGCCCTCGGCGTCCTGCGACACGTTCGGGTAGTACTCGCTGTACGAACCCTCCAGGTAGGAGTTCGCCACGATTGCCGGGCCGCCGTGGCCCGGGCCGATGATGTAGATCATGTTCACGTCGTCCCGGCGGATGATGCGGTTCAGGTGGACGTATATGAAATTGAGGCCGGGAGTCGTTCCCCAATGCCCGAGAAGGCGCGGCTTGATGTGTTCTAGCCGCAGGGGTTCCTTGAGGAGGGGATTATCCAGCAGGTAGATCTGGCCGACGGAGAGGTAGTTGGCCGCGCGCCAGTATGCGTCCATCTTTCGGAGCTCGGGGGAAAAAGAAGACGATCCGGCCCTTGTCCGTTTCATTGCGCGCCTCCAGGTTCCTGCAGTGATTTCAGGCCTTGCGGCTTGCCGCCATTTTGACGCTGACGCCCTTGTCCTTAAGGTATTTCTTCAAGTCGGGTATGCTGATGATGTTGAAGTGGAATACCGAAGCGGCGAGAAGGATCGTTGCCCCGGCCTCGACTGCTTCCTGGAAGTGTTCCAGTTTGCCGGCGCCGCCGGATGCGACCAGCTCAGCCTTCACCGCTTTGCGCATGGCGCGGATCACGGGGAGATCGTAGCCCGTCCGGGCGCCGTCGCCCGCCTTGCTTGTGGGAAGGATCACCTTGACGCCGTACCCGTCAACCTGTTTGGCCCATTCGATGGCGTCCTTGCCCGTGGCAGTCCGGCCGCCGTCGATGTAGACCTCGTAACCCGACGGCATCTTCCTGTTCCGGTCGACATCTATTGCGATTGTGACGCGGTTGCCGCCGAACGCCTTCACGGCCTCCCTGATGAAATCCGGCCTGCGGAATGCGGCGCTGGCAATGGACACGCCTGTTGCGCCGGCGGAGAGAACCGCCTCGGCTGACTTGATGTCCGAGATGCCGCCGCCCACCGTGAAAGGCACGGTGGCTGCTTTGGCCGTACGCCGCACGACGTCCAGGAGCGTGCCGCGGTTTTCGACAGTTGCCGTGATGTCCAGCATAGCCAGCTCGTCGGCGCCGGCCTTGCAGTATGCCCGCGCGCATTCGACCGGGTCGCCCGCATCCTTGATATCAACGAAGTGGACGCCCTTCACGACGCGTCCATTCTGCATGTCGAGACAGGGCATGATGCGTACAGGCTTCTTCATCGGCTTCTCCTCCGGTGCACAGGTGTTGTTCGCGAGATGCGTTTACGTGAACCGGTGGCCCGAGGCAAGAGGAAAGGAGGGACGTTTGGGATGCTGGATACTGGATTCCGAAAACCATTGAGTACTTTGAGCCTATCCGAGAACCCGGGATTCCCCGGCACGCCGACAGAGCGGCGTGGCTACAAGGGGCTCCAGATAATGTTTTCATACGTGTTGTAGCCGCGGCGCTTGCTACTCTGCGAAGTAGTGAAGCCTCTTCGCTACGTAGCACGAGCTGTCGCCGCGTTGGTTCTCGGTCAGGCTTCCCGCCGGAACGAGCAGTCCCGATCTCAACGAATCGGGACGGGCAGGCACAGCTTTACCCTCCAGTCTTCTCGAACAACTGTTGATCAAAGCATGGAGGGCGACACTCCGTGGAGCCGCCTTCCCCGCGTCAGTGAGAAAGCGCGAAAGAACTGTTTTCTGTCGCGCGGAGTGTCATATAGTTCCCTAACCTGAAGTAGCGGGGGGAATAATGTACTACGTCTACGCGGTTATCCAGTTTGTCTACATGGCGTCGTTCGACACGCTCTACAGGAAGAAGGGCTTCAAGTGGTCGTGGTTCTTCCTGCTTCTTGGCGGTGCCGTCCTGGCCAGCGCCCTGGCCCTCTGGCAGACTGTGACCGGCTGGCTGGTCGGAGAACCTGACCAGGATACGCGTATGCAGGCTTTCGCAACGCCGATCCTGCTGCTGATGTTTCCCATCCAGTCGGTGATCCTGGCAAAGACTTCGCCGTTGACGGACCAGCTGCCGTTCCTGAAGAGACTGGTTGCCCGGTATTTCATTTACATGGCTTCTGCCGTCGTCGCGTCGGCTGCCCTTGTGTTGATTGTCGGGGGAATCGCTTTCATCGTGTTTGCAGTGATACAATTGCTGAACGGGTAGGGCCCGCCTGTGAAACCACGTGAGCGCGTCGAGATTGCTCTGAGGGGAGGAAAGCCGGACCGGATCCCCGTCGTTCCGATATACGACATGGGCTACGTGCAGCGCTGCACGGGCAGCCTACAGGGCTGGCTGCCTCGCCTTCCATTCGTTCTGGAGGGCGAACGGCCTCGTGAGCCGAAGAGACGGTGTATAGAACACGCCATACCAGCGCCTGGACTTACCTTGCGCCCGGATACGCCTCTGCCCCTGCATTTGACATTGGCGGCGTCACGGGTTATGTTGTTTATTCACATACAGAGAAGCTGGAGACTGAAGGAGTATGCCAACCTACGAGTATCAATGCCAGAAATGCGACCACGAGTTCGAACTGTTCCAGAGCATCACGGCTGACCCGGTGAAGACCTGCCCGAAGTGCAAAGGCAGGGTGAAACGGCTTCCAGGCCGCGGATCAGGCATAATCTTCAAGGGTTCCGGTTTCTACGAGACTGACTACAAGAAGAAGTCAGTGCGCACGGATCCGGAGAAATCGGAAAAGAAGGAAAAGACCGGGACAGAATCCGGGACGGCAGCCAAAACGCCGGAAAAGAAGACACCTGACAAAAAGAGCAGCGATTGACCGGGTGCGGCAATCGCGGGAGGCCTGTATGGCTATGTTGATATGCAAGAAATGCAATGCACAGAATCCGCTTGGTCGTGTGTTTTGCATAGCGTGCGGCGGCAAACTCGATTTGCAGCACATGAGCAGCGATGAAGTCGCCGCGGCAAACCGCAAGTCCCTGTTCTCCAGGTTCTGGTGGATCCTGCCCGCGATAGTAGTCTTGATCCTTTTGATATGCGTGGGATTGGCGCTCTGGCCGAATACCGCTCTTGTCGGTGCCGAGGGCACGCGGGGAGGCGGACGCCGCGTAGAGACGCAGCTGACCATGGCGGCAGGGCTTGTTCCCGGCCAGACGGTTCGCCAGGAATACACCGAAAAAGACATCAACGGTTACTTCCAGTTCTTCAAGGACGGCAAGATCGGCGCTGATTCGGTACGCATCACGATCTCACAGGGGATGTTCATGGCCCGCATGTCGAAGACGCTGTGGGCGCCGAAGTTCGCCAAGGGCATCAAGTTGCGCGTCACGTACGATGTGACCTGCGTCCCTGTCGGCGGACTGGCCGTCGTACGTAAGGCATCAGTCGGGCACTTGCCCGTGGCCGGTCCGTTCCGTAAGATCGCGGTGGGAGGCCTCTACGGTGTCCTCGCCGCGCAGAAGGAATGGAAGGGCATGGCCAACATCACGGATCTCAAGGCTGACACCGGCAAGTTGATGGTGGTGGCAGCAAAGAAATGAGCCGCTGGTTTCAGCGGACCCTTTCATGGCCGCTTGCCTTGTTCACGGCAACGTGGCTGTTCCTTTCCCCGGCGTCATTATCCGCCGATGGCGAAAGGGCTTCCGGCATCCTTCCCGGGCAGCGTGTCCGGACCTATACCAGTGAATCGGGCCGTTTCATCGTACGCGGGGATGATCCATCGGTGAGCCAGGACCTGTTGCGGTGGGTAGAGCAGACCACGAGCCGCTTCGAGGATATCCTCCAGACGCGCATGGCCGGGCCTGAAGGCGTATTCACAATTTCCCATTCGGCCAGCACGAATGCCCGGGCCGGTCGCGTCGATTCCGGCATCCTTTTTGAAAAGGGTCGCCGCGCGTACCGCATGGTGCTGGTCAACAGCCACCTTGTCCAGCAGGTCCAGGTCGAGGCCTGCCTGGTGCGCCTGCTTGCAGACTACTGGGTGGACTGCCTGCCGGGGAAGGAATCGACGGAGGAAATGCATCCGGACGGTGTGGCATCGAACCGGGTCCCGGAGTGGCTCAGCGAAGGGATCAGGCAGAACCTTACGGCAGCCAGGAAAGCGCGCAACAGCGAATGGGTGCTCGACGCATGGGAAAACGGTTCAGTTCCTCCACTGTCCGTTTTCTTCGCAAGGGCGGCCGGGACCGCAGTCAGCAGCAAGTCGGACCCGCTGATGTTCCATGCACAGGCGGGACTGCTCGTGGGCTGGCTGGTGTCGTTGGCGGACAGCCCGGCGCGCTTCCGGGCTATGCAGTCGAGGCTCGCCGACGGCCTTCCGCTCGACCACTGGTGGTTGGCAACTTCCGTATGGGGGCTGAAGGACAAGCGTGACTTCGATGACGCGTGGGACCGGTGGGTACTCAAGCAGAAACACATGGTCTACCAGCCCGGTGTACCGACCCGCCGTGCAATCGCCCTGTTCAGGGATGAACTCAAGGTTGCAGCCGGCAAAGGCGGCATCCCGGCGGACGCGGACGTGGCGCCCGGCGCAGGCCTCTCCCGGTTGCTTGACTTCAGGGAGGCAAAATGGCTCCCGGTCTGTGTCCGGCATGAGACGGCGGCAATACGTCTGCTGTCGACCGGCAGGGGCAAGGAGCTCATGAACATTGCAGACCTGTACTGCAGGTTCCTGGACGGGTTGGACGGGTGGTCCGGCAGGGAACGGTTGGAGCGGCTGTTGCAGGAAGCAGACGCCAGGCTGGCCGAGCTCGAGAGCGGGCTGGAGGCGGAAGACCTCCGCATACTGAACGTGGTGCCGCCCGGCCCGTCGAATGTGTTTGAATGAAACGCCGGCCCGCGTAATATTCCGGGCTAATGCTTTGCAACCACTTGGCGGGGCAGGCAGGGGGTACCCATGACGAAGACCCGGCGATCGCGCAGGACGATTGTAGGCGACATTGACCCGGAAGTCCTCCGGTTCACCGTGGGCAAGGACCTTGTCCTGGACCGGGTACTCGTTCACGCCGACTGCCTCGGATCCGCCGCCCATGCCACCATGCTGTCCCGGGTGCGGACGAAGCCACCGGTTCTTTCGGCTGCCGAATGCAGGCGTGTTACGGCGGCGCTCAAGCGGATCATGCGGCGAGCGGAACAGGGAAGGTTCCAGATAGCGCCGGAAGACCAGGATGTCCATCTGGCCGTCGAGCGTGAATTGACAAAGCTTCTCGGGGACACGGGCCGGCGCATCCACACGGCGCGGAGCCGCAACGACCAGGTGGCTGTCGACCTGCGGATCTACGGCCGGGCTGAACTGTTGTCGCTGATGGGTGCGACTGCGGGGCTGGCCGACAGGCTTCTTTCCCTCGCGAGTCGCTGTGTAAGGGTTCCAATGGTGGGCCGCACGCATCTGCAGCCGGCGATGCCAAGCTCGGTCGGTGTCTGGGCATCAGCTCACGCAGAAAGCCTTCTTGATGACTGGCGCCTGCTGAAGGCGGCATTCGATTACAACGACGCCTGCCCGCTCGGGTCTGCTGCCGGCTACGGAGTTCCGTTTCCCGTGGATCGCAACCTCACGGCCCGGCTGCTCGGTTTCCGCGAGCCCGTGCATAACGTGCTATATGCCAGCAATGCCCGCGGCAAGTGCGAGTCGGTAATCCTTGCGGCGGCATCGCAGGTTATGCTTTCACTGTCGCGTCTTGCAGAGGACATGATCCTGTACTCCATGCCCGAGTTCGGCTATTTCGTCCTGCCCGCCGGGTACTGCACTGGCAGCAGCATCATGCCGCAGAAGCGGAACCCGGACGTGCTCGAGCTGGTCCGCGCGAAGGCGCGGCGCGTGATGGGGCAGTCGCAGGAGGTGATGTCTGTTGTTGCCGGCCTGCCCGGGGGATACAACCGCGACCTGCAGGAGACCAAGGAGCCGTTTATCGAAGGGCTTGCAACCACGATCGCATCCGTGCGTATCATGGCGAAAGTTGTGTCCGGAACGAAAGTAGACCAGCGCGCCCTCAAGGCCGGTTTCACGCCGGACGTGTTTGCCACGGACAGGGCGCTCGAACTGGTGAAACAGGGAGTACCGTTCCGTGATGCCTACCGGCAGGTTCGAGGTGACCTGGCGGCGCTCGGGAGTCGTGACCCGCTCGAAGCGATCGCGGCCAAACGGCATGTCGGTGCGCCGATGGGCCTGGATTTCCGGGCATACGCCCGCAGGGTCCGTGGCGCGGTGCGATGGGTTTCCGGGGAACAGAAACGCTGCAGGGCGGTTGAGGCGAAACTGATGGGGGGAAGGGCGTAGGCGAAGTCGGGGAACTCACACGTTTCGTGTGGTTCCGGATAAACAGCAGAACCGCAGAACCAGGAATACTGAATGTAGAAGTGCGGAACCGGGGTGGGTCTGACGATGCTTTCGCACTTCGATGTTCTGCGGGTCAGTTCGCATGAGGGGAGATGTGCGGTGATGAAACGTTATTGCGGTAGATTGTCGAGTGTCGTGGCGATTCTGCTTCTTTCAGCAGCGCCGATCCTTGCCCAGCAAACGCAGCAAGCGCAGCAGGTCCAGCAGCCGCAGCAAACACAGCCGGCGCAGCAGGTCCAGCAGCCGCAGCAGGCCCAGCCGGCGCAACCGGTTGTGACGGGGCCGGGCCGGATGACTCTCAAGGAAATGATAAAGGCTGGCGGCTGGCTCATGCACGTGTTGACGGCGCTGTCGGTCATCGGTCTCGCCCTGGTGGTGTTTTTCCTTGCAGTGCTGCGCGGGCGGCAGGTGGCTCCGCCAAGACTGGTCATGGAACTGCTGGCGAAGATCAGGGAAGGTGACCTGAACGAGGCGCGCCACCTGTGCGAGTTCAAGCCCTGCGCCATCTCGGCCGTAACGTTTGCGGCACTCCAGTACCTGAAGGCAGTTGGCCAGGCGGACCCGGTTCTCCTCAAGGACATAATGGAAGGCGAGGGGCGCCGGCAGGCCGAGTCCATCCTCGGGCCAACACAGTACCTGCTTGACGTCGGGGCAATTGCGCCGATGGTCGGGTTGCTTGGCACGGTGTTCGGCATGATCCAGGCCTTCAGCGTGATTGCGTACGACATAGCCAAGGCAAAGCCGATAGTCCTCGCGCAGGGCGTGGCCATGGCCCTGATCACCACGGCATACGGACTGCTCATCGGTATCCCTGCAATGATGTTCTATGCCTACTTCCGCCGGCGCGGCATGAAGGTGGTCTCCAGGCTTGAGTCTGCTTCAACGGAAATCCTTACGGCGCTGCATGTGGCGAAAGAACAATGAACTTCATCGGACAATACCAGTTGCGGGAAACAGGCTTCCAGATGGCGCCGATGGTTGACATCGTGTTCCTGATGCTGTGTTTCTTTGTGGCCACGCAGGTTTTCAGCACGTGGGAAACGGAGATCAATATCAAGCTGCCCACGGCACAGACGGGCAGGGTACCCGAGCGGTTGCCGGGTGAGATCATTATCAACGTTCTCCATGACGGCCGCGTTGTGGTGAACCGGCAGGATGTGACGGACGAGAAGGCCCTGGCCGCGTTGTTGGAGCGCCTGACTGAGTATTTTCCCGGGCAGCCCGTGCTGATCAGGGCTGACAAGGCCGTTGCATACGAGCACGTTGTCCGCGTGCTCGATCGCTGCAGGCAGGCCGAGATATGGAACATCTCCTTTGCCACCACCGCTTCAAAGGACTGAGGCTTCATTCGTCAACTTCCTGTTTCAGGCAAGAATCATGGTTGTGTTGTTCAAAGAACGGTCTCCGGGTTTTGGATGCGCCGCACAGCGGCGCCACTACACTACTGGTCACTCCAGTTGCAGCGGCCGTGCTGCCTGCCCTGAGCGTGTCGAGCGGGTGCGCGGCATGGAGCCGGTTCGGATGCTTCTCAGTGTCCTGCTGGGACTCTGCTTTGCGGCAGGTGCCGCTGCTGCTCCGACGAATACTGTTGAGACGGAGCGGCTCCAATTTGCCGACGGGTTGTTCTCGCGCGGGATGAACGAGCTGGCGGTGAAAGAGTATCAGGCGTTTGTCGAGGAGTTCCCCGGGAGCGCGAAGGCCGACGTGGCCTGGTTCAGGATGGGCGAGGCGCAGCGCAATCTGGGCAACAAGAGCGGGGCGGAAAGCGCATTCCGCCAGGTGTATACGGGTTTCCCGGCGAGCCCGTACCGTTTCCGCGCCGGCTACCAGCGTGCTGATCTCTTCATGGAAGTGGGGCAACCCCAGGCCGCGGCCGACCTGCTGAAGATCCTGATGAAGGAGAACCCGCCCGCCGACATGCTGCCGCTCGTGCGGTACCTGCTGGCGGACGCGCTCCTGCGCGTTGGAAACGGGCAGGAGGCGATGCCGCTGTTCGAGACCGTGCGCACGAGTCATCCCGGCACGCTGCAGGCAGGCTATGCCACGCTGAGGCTGGCATCAATTTATGGCGGTACATGCGATCCACCGGTGACAAATGCCGAAGTGAAAGTCGAACGCGCCCTGGAGCTTTACAGGGAGGTTGCCGCCAAGCCGGTGTCTGAGCGCCTGGGCGCTGAAGCCCTGTTCCATCTGGCCGAGTTGCTGTTCGCGCGGAAGGACTTCAACGGCAGCGCCGCGGCTTACAAGGAGCTGTTGACGAAGTACCCGAAAGACCAGCGCGTTATTGAGGCGAGGCTGCAGGCGGCATGGGCCGCACACCACGCCGGCCAGTTTGCGGAGGCGATGAAACAGACCGAGGATGCTCTGAAAGTGCTGCGCGAGACGAAGGAACCAACCGCGGCGCAAGCTGCCGAGGAAGCACAGTGGCTGTATTTGAAGGCGAATTGCCAGCGGCAGTTAGGAAGCAACGAGGCAGCGCTCGCCACGTACGACGAATTGCAGAAGAAATTCAAGGATTTGCCCTACATCAACGAAGTCCGCTACGAAAGGGCGTTGTGCTGGTACAGGCTCGGGAAGTACAAGGAGACTCTTGACGAAGCCGGGAACGTGAAGATGAAGCAGGGCGCCCGCAAGGACGTGCTGTGGATCATGGCCGAATCGCACGCGGCATTGAAAAACACCGATGAGGCCATCCAGTACTACCGGTTGATCGTGAACGAGTTCCCTGACAGCGAAATGGCCTGCGACGCCTTGTTCCGCCTTGCCCATAACCTCCAGGCGAAGGGCTCCTGGAAAGAAGCGTCGCAGTACTACAGCCAGCTTGCTGCGAAATACCCCAAACATGAACTGGCGTCACGCGCGCTGTTCGCCTCGGCGGCCTGTTTCGCCAAAGCCGGGCAGCAGGAGGAGGCCGTGCGCGATTGGGGCCGCCTCGTAAAGGATTACCCGACGGACCCGACAGGCGAAGAGGCCCTCTACCAGAAAGCCATGGCGGAACTGCGCCTGAAGCGCAAGGCGGATGCCATGACCACATTGAAGGACCTGGCACAGAAGAATCCCCAGGGCAAGTTCAAGGCCGATGCGCTTTTCTGGCAGGGCATGATCCTGGCCGGAACAAACCAGGCCGCGGCGGCGGTCGAGGCGTACAAACAGGCCCTTGCCGCCAATCCCAAGCCGGAGCTCGGGCTCGAGATCAGGTTCGAACTCGCAATGGCCCAGCACAGGGCCGGTACAACAAACGAATCAGCCGTGCTGCTCTTCCCGCTGCTCGATACCCCCGTCAAGGCGCGGTTTAAGCCCGACCTGGTCCGCTGGCTGGCCGAGTACGGGATTGCGCAGGCGCAGTTTGACAACGCCATCCGCGCCGCGAAGGCGCTCGAGGAAACGGCGCCTGATGCAACGTGGAAACAGACCGGGCTGGGCCTGCAGGGCAGGGCCGCGTTTGCCAAAGGTGACAAGGTTGCCGCTGAGAAAGCCTACCAGGCCGCGCTGGATACGAAAGCGCGCACGACATTCGCGGCCGAAGCAGCCCTGCGGCTCGGAGAGATCAAGACGGCGGCCGGGCAGCAGAAAGAGGCCGGCGAGTTCTTTGCGACGGCGGCGCGCCTGGCGACCGACGATACCCAGCTCGCGGTTCGGGCCAGGGCATACGTGGGACTGGCCCGCTCTGCCAAAGCTGCAAACGATTTTGCCGCGGCCGCGCGCTACTTTATGAGCGTCGCAGTGTTGTACGACGATGAAACCATCGTGCCGGAGTGCCTGTACGAAGCTGCTTCTGCATTTCTCCTGGCCGGCAACAGGAATGAAAGCGACAAGGCGGTCCAGGAGCTGAAAGCCCGCTACCCGCAGAGTCCCTGGACGGCGAAACCGATCACCCCTCCGCCTGCGAAGTAGGGCGGGGAGTTCTGCCCTCCATGGTGTGGTCAGGCGTCCAATTGGATGCTGGAGGGCAGACCTCCCGGTCTGCCGTCTTCTCTTCCTGAAGCTTCTCTCCGGAAGGACGACGCAGCGCGTCGTCCCTACCCGTTCTACGAACTGTTTTGTTCTGTTCCGGATGGTAGGGTCAAGGCGCCTGCCCGCAATGCTGCGCATAGCGCTGCAGGCGGGCCGCCTTGACCTGTCCTCTACTCCAAACTCTCGTAAAACTCGTCCGGGATCAGGCCCTTGTGGACGTGGCAGATGCCCATCGGGTCGGCGTTGTAGATCACATGCCTGTTGTCGGCGGTGAGGTAGGGGTGGGGATGCGAACAGGCCGGTCCGCCGCCCTGCGCGCCGCAATTTGAAATGACCGCACGGCACTTGCCCGTTTTGATGTTGCCGATCACCAGTGGTATCCGGCCGGGGATCCCGTAGAGGTATGAATCACATACGAAATAGCGCCCGCATCGTGATATCGACACATGGTTGAACCGGTGGGACGGTGACGGGAACACGCGCGGCTTCTTCTCGCCCGGTCCCGCTGTGAAGAAATTGCCTTCCGGAAAACGCTTGTCTAGTGGCCCGGCATGGGCCATGTCGTTGAAGTGTGTCGAAAAGCCCATGCGGCCGGTATCGGCCACCCAGGCGGAATGACCTGATGAGCTGCAGGTGATCGGTTCGCCGATCGGCAGCTTGCGTAGATTCCCGCCGTCGGCGCTGATGATCACGTGTGTTGCGCAGACCTTCCCGGGACCGTTCTTGAGCAGGCGCATATCGTGCAGGTGGTTCAGCTGGGCGCCGCAGTTGATCTGGACAAGGATGTCCCTGCCGTTGACCGGGTTGAACTGCAGGTGGCTCACCACTTCGTTGTGTTCGAATATCTTCTTCCATGTGCCGTCGCGCAGGTCCACGCGGACGATTGCCGCCATGAAGTTTTCGTCGTTGATGACGCCGATGAGGTAACGCTCGTCAGGCGACGCGCTCTGCAGCGTGAAATTGTCCGGCATGGGCCAGTCGCGCAGGACCACGCTGCGTTCAAGCGTGTCGAGCGAGTACCTGACGAGCTGGCGGGATGAGTTCAGGTAGAAGAGCACACCGCTCCATGCCGCGGTTGCGATGAAGCTGCTCGTGCAGCCCTGGTCAATTGGGAGCAGCTTGTAGGTCCGGAGATCAATGACACAGAGATCGTAGGGCGGGAGCCGCGGGTCGGCGTACGGCGAACGCATGATTGCGATACGGTTGCCGTCCCTCGTCGTGTACGGCTGTTCGCCGTAGATATTGATATTCGACATGACTGCCGAGGTGAGGCGGGTGATCAACACCCCGCTCTCAGGATCGGGCGCAAGGTCGCACGCTTCACTCATCCAGAACTTGGGCATGGCTCTTCCTCCCCGGATTGGTGCCAGCCATAATAGTCCGACGGCTGCAGGTGTCCAGCCCGGGGTGGCAGTCTGTGTTTGCCTCGCGCCGGGATGTTGTTCATTCGGCGCCAAGGGATTGGCGCCCTCCATGAATCGTGTCTGCGGTCGGTTCTCCATCCCGGTATGGAGGGCGGCAATCCGTTGCCGCCGCTTACGAGCTTGCCGAAAGGTGAAAAAAGTGTGAAGAAACCCGGAGCCACGGACGTCTCAAGGGTGGAAACGATCGAGGGTCAAGATGGACACCGGACCGGCACAAACAGGGCAGGTAGGGAGTCGAGAAGCCCTCATGGAGGCGATTGTGGTGGAGTACGAAACACCGCTCCTGCAATACGCTACACGTATCCTGCGGAATTCAGCCGCCGCAGAGGACGTTGTGCAGGAAGTGTTTGTAAAGCTCTTCAGGGATCTCCAGGACGGCGCCAGTCCGACCGACAAGATGAAGGCATGGCTCTTCCGCGTGACCCATAACGAGGTGGTTGACTACATCCGCCGGGAATCGCGCCTCAGGAACCTGCACGACAAGACGGGCCAGGAAACAGCCTTCTCCACCGCCGACCAGGATTGCGGGGAGACTGAAGAGGAAAAGCGGGAGCTCGTGATGGAACACGTGCAACAGCTGGACGAGCGCGAGAAGCAGGTGCTGCTGCTCAGGCTGGACCAGGGACTTTCTTACACGGAAATCAGCTCGGTAACCGGTCGCACCGAGGGCAATGTCGGGAACATACTGCATCATGCAGTACGAAAGCTTGCGGCGAGTTTGAAACAGGCAGGGGTGGTGAAACCATGAACTGCGCGGAAATCAACGAGAAGCTGGTCCCGTACCTGCTCGGCGAACTGGATGAGCCGGCTGCAAAAGCGGTACGCGAGCACATGGATGGATGTGAGGCCTGCCGGGCGTCCGCCCGGGAAATCGAACAGACCCTCGGTCTTCTGCGCGACGCCTTGGCGGCCTCTTCCACGGTGCCGAAGTTCTCCGAGGCGGCTCGCAAGCGAATCTTTGCGGCAAAGCAGGCCGCTCCTGTGAAACTGCCGCGCAGGATAGCTGTGTGGTTCACGGCCCCGCACCAGGCGCTGGCCGTGGCGGCATCGATAGTGGTGGTTGCCGGGTTCGTATGGCTGGCAACCAGACTAGGGCACTTCACCATGCATGACAAGGTCATGGCGAGTGGAGAAGTCCGGTTGCAGGACGGAACTGAGCCAGGAACAGTACAGGATGGTTTTACCATCAGGGGTCTGCGCACAAAGGAAGGGAAGAAGCTGGAAGCACCCTCGCCAGAAGGAACGGTTTGGTTTGAAGGTGTTGAGGAAGGCAAGAAGTCCTTCTACCGGCCGATCAGTCCTGCGGAGGCGGATGTGCACGACCGTGCGGGCGCGGACGATTCTACTACCCCCAACATGCCCGGTGCTCCGGAGAAGACCGTCCTGGAACAAGAAGCCGCCCAACTCGGCGAAGGAACGGCCCGCGTTACCGTCAACGGTGTTGCCGTCGAAGAAGCACTGCGTCCGCTCCCGCCTGCATCAGTTGCGCAGCCTGCCGCGCCGAAACCTGCGCCCTTTGATTCGGTTTCCGTGGTCCGGAGCCCCATGGTCATGAAGGGCGCGTATGCCAACCGTAATGCCGAGGGACAGGAAATTGCGGGCGAAAAAGCTGAAGCGCCTGCTGCCGCTGACGAAGTGGCGGCAGTTGGCGGAGAGGATGGTGCCGCAGCGGCTGAAACTGCGCAGTTTGACCCGAAGGAAATGCCTTTCATGCAGCTTGGTCCTTTGGAGCCGCAGTTGGAAGCATTGATAGGTGATCTGACGGAGTCTGAACGCAGCACCGCCGAAGAAGCCCACCGCCACGGCAATATCGGTCGTCAGGGCATGGCCGATGGAGAAAGCGGGGCTGGTTCGGGGACGATTGGCAAGGGCGATGCAAACATGGAGAGGGGTAGCAGGGTTGACTCGGTTACCGCGGCAGACGCATCGGTCGGGGGGATCGCGGCGGGGGAAGTGTCGGCCAAAACCAAAGAGGCAACAGGCCGGGATTCGGGCGAGGATCTGAACCGGCTCATGGCCAGGACCGAAGCCTTGCACGTGAAAGCGTCGCTGCTGAATATCCGTTCTGAATCTCTCGGAATTGCGGCCCACTCGGCAAGTCAGGCACAAGATGCGATAGCCAAAGGGCTTCCACCGGAACAGATAAAGGAATACCAGAAACGTGCCGTTGAGGCCCTTAAGAAAGCACAGGTTGAACTAAAGCGAGGCGAGGGAGAAACCGCTCCAGCGGCGACAACAGCCCCGGCACTCGAAGAAAAGGTTCGTGTGGTCAACGACGTAAGCATTGGCGTGCCTGCTGCTGCACCTGAACCTCCTCGCTCGGCGAGCGAAAAGGCTCCCGCGTTGGCAAAGCTACCGTCAGAACCAATACGCGGCAGAAAAGCACGAAGTGACGGATGGGATAGTGACGCCGATGCGCTTGTCACCGTTGAAGAACAGTCGGCAGGCGATACCGCTGAAGCAGAGTTGGGATTTGTCCCGGATGCGCCGGCGAAAGATATGAGTGATGCAGTATCCGCGAAAGCCGATCGGTCGGCCGTTCACGCTCCAGTCGACGAACCTCTTCGTGCTGTTGGCGGAAAGGTCACAGAGGCCAGGAACAAGGAGAACGAGACACTGGTGGCTGCCGGCGTGGTCACCCGTATCGAGCAGAAGGCAAAGGCAAGTAAGCCGGCAGACAGCAAGAAGACGGAACTGACGGTGATGCAGGAGGCCCTTGTATCCGCGATCGACGATTCGGATCGCGCGGCGCATTTCGAGGCGCCTGCCGTGAACCAGTTCGTGAACACTGTGGATCAGGCGTTCTCCACGTTCTCGATCGACGTCGACACCGCGTCCTACACGCTGTGTCGCAACTTCCTGTTGCGCGGCCTGTTGCCGCCGCCGGAAGCGGTCCGCGTCGAGGAGTTCGTGAACTTCTTCGATTACAATTACCCGGCCCCGGAGAAAGACACCTTCAAGGTGTACACCGAATGCGCTCCTTCGCCGTTCGGCCGGGGCCTCTTCCTGCTCAAGATAGGCGTGAAGGGCCAGCGCCTTGGCCGCGAAGAACAGCGGCCGGCAGTCCTGACCATCCTCATGGATACCTCCGGTTCCATGGAACAGCCGGACAGGCTGGACCTGGCGCGCAGGGCCGTGAAGATGTTGGTTGAGAAGCTGGGTCCAAACGACCGCGTTGCGCTGGTCCAGTGCGATTCGCACGCGCGGATCGTCCTGGAATCCACCCCCGCGGCCGAGAAACAGAAGATACTGGACGCCGTGGATGGCCTGCAGTGCAGCGGGTCGACTAACCTGGAAGATGGCATGGACCGCGCCTACCAGGTTGCGCTCAGGAACATCACGGCCGGGGCGGAGAACAGAGTGCTCATTCTTTCGGATGGTGTCGCCAACCTCGGCGGTACCGGCGCCAACGAGATACTCGGCAAGGTCGAACAGGCCCGGAAACAGGGCGTGTTCTGCTCGGTGTTCGGTTTCGGGATGGGTGCCTACGATGATGTGATGCTCGAAACGCTGGCCAACAAGGGCAATGGCACCTACGCGTTTATCGACTCGGTCGAGGAGGCGAAACGGGTGTTCGTGGATGACCTCGCCGCGACGCTCAACACTATTGCGAAGGACGTGAAGATACAGGTGGAGTTCAATCCGGCTGCGGTGGCGCGGTACCGCCAGGTGGGATACGAAAACCGCCGCCTCAACAAGGAAGACTTCAGGAATGACGCGGTCGATGCCGGCGAAGTCGGGTCCGGCAAGTCCGTTACTGCCCTGTACGAGTTCGAGAGTACCGTGATGCCTTCGGGGAAAGCCATTGCCCAGCCAGAGGGACTGATTGCCACTGTGCGCGTGCGGTACCAGCGAGTGGCAGACGGGCGCGTGGAGGAAATCGAAACCCGTATGATGCCGGAGCACATGAAGAGGGTCCCCGAGAGGACCAGTCCCGGCTTCATGCTGGCCGCGGCCACGGCGGAATTTGCCGAGATCCTGCGCGGCAGCCCCCATGCGGCAGGCAGCGAGTACAAGGATGTCGCAACGCTGCTGCGGCCAGTGGCTCTTGAGTTGAAACTCGATCCGCGCGTACAGGAACTGGTGCGGCTGGTCGAGCAGGCAGGAAGCTGTTCACGGGCGGAACCTGGGACGTCCACGCCCGTGCAGATGAAATAACCGGCAGTACGGTCAGACGTGACCTGTTTTGCCGGGATGTTCTGTGGAGCGCCGGCGCAGAGGCCGGCCCGAGACAGGCGTCCATTTCACGGAACCATAGGACAGGTGTGGTGTGCCTTGAATCGGTTATGAAACGTCGAGAACAGAAAGTGAGCAATTCTTCAACAGCGCTGAACCGGGGTGAACGGTCAGGGACGGCTCGGCAAGCCTCGCCCTCCAGTCTCCATGACAGTGGTTGGTTTACGGATGGAGGGAGAGGCTTGCCGAGCCGTAATTGTCTTTTTGTACCGACAAGCATGAAAAGGAGAAAGCCATGAAACGATGGATTAGATTGATGCTGGTGCTGGCGACTGGTCTTTCCGCATGGGCGGGCGAGAACGACACGATCAGTGTATCCGACCTGAAGCTGCAGGGTGAGATAGAGGGTGAGAACATCACCTTCGTCCTGACCCTGAAAGCCGAGGTCCCGAAGAACGGCGTGCTGCCGCTGGTGGTGGGCGATGTGGCCTACCTGGACGGCAAGCTGCCTAAGCGGGCGGAATTGACGAGGGAGGGAGGCAGCTACCTTCTCAATTTCAAATCGGACGGGCGTTACGCCGTCACGTTCCGGTTCGCCAGCCGCGCCGCGAAAGAGGGCGAGTGGAGAAAGACGGGATTCTCCATACCGGTGTCCACCATACGCAAGTTGTCCGTGGTGTGTGACCGGCCAGACCTGGAAGTGAACTTCCCCGGCGCGTTGAACGTAACCCGGCAGAAGGCGGAGGACGGCAAGGCGGAGGTCACCGCGTTCCTCGGATCGGGGACTGCCTTCGATGTGCGGTGGAAACCGGAGATCCGGCACCTGGAATCCGACCTGGCCGTCGCCTGCGAGGCGAACACCATTGCCACCACTAGTGTAGGGGCATTACGGATGGACACCCTCTTCACGTATCGCGTCATCCAGGGCCGCATGAACCGGATGGAACTGGATATCCCGGATGTGAATATCACCCAGGTACGGGGCGAAGACATCCAGACATGGCAGGTGGAACGCGGCCAGACCAACAACGCCCGGCTGGTGGTTGTCCTGGGACGCCCGCGCGAAGACACATACCGCCTGCAGGTCGAATACGAAATGCCGCTGGCCAAATTCCCGACGTCATGCCGGCAGCCGGCATGACGTCGGGAAACGTGATGCGGACCAGCGGGTTCCTCCTCGTGGGAACCGACAACGCGGTGAAACTGCAGGTCCAGAAGGC
>Ga0172375_10002961_pt1 | contig 26122 bp, 7 predicted proteins | sample LakKiv1m_FD_114537 | JGI IMG/M metagenome (GOLD analysis project Ga0172375, IMG submission 114537) | Freshwater microbial communities from Kabuno Bay, South-Kivu, Congo - kab_092012_11.1m | ecosystem: Environmental > Aquatic > Freshwater > Lake | place: Democratic Republic of the Congo...
AGGCCAAGTTGGAAACCCCGGGTGGAGCAAAGCGGAACCCGGGGAGGAGGTCATTTTGTATAAAATTTGCTATACTTTATTCATAATTCTTTACCCTGTTAAATTGCTATGCACCGCCTTTGGCGGATTTAACAGGGTGAATTCTTAATTCCTTATTCTATATTTATGTGGTTTTGGCTTGTGATCTTAGCGTATATTTTAAATGCAATAGCAACTTTAATTTCAAAATGGTTATTGTCGACTAGTATTCCTCATCCCGTGGTGTTTGTATTTTATATTGGGGTACTCAATTTACTTGCTTTGGTAATGATTCCTTTTGGTTTTTTTATACCCCCCTTAGCGCATATACTGATTGCTCTCGTTTCTGGAGTAGCTTATGCAGCAGCCATGTATTATATGGCAAAGGCACTACACATAGATCAGGTGTCACAGGTCGCACCAATGATTGGTGGATTGCAACCTCTGTTTGTGGTGGCGTTTGCCTGGTTTTTTCTACCTGAAAACCTTACTCATCTCCAATATGTGGGTATTTTATTTTTAATTATCGGTTCAATGCTGATGGCGCTGGAGATTGGTAAAAAAAGATTTTTTACAATCAGTATTAAATATATACTAACCTCCACTGTATTATTTGGATTTTCATATGCCTTATTGAAATTGGTGTATTTGCAACAAAATTTTGTGTCTGGATTTGTATGGACACGTTTTGGCACATTTTTATTTGTACTTTTATTGGTTTTACTTCCACAAAACTGGTTAAAAATAAAACAAAATTTAAAAGGCAGTGGAGAAAAAGTAAAAGTTATGTTTGTTGTTGGGCAAGTTTTAGGGGCGCTTAGTTTCGTTTTGGTTTCGTTTGCAATTTCCCTTGGTCCAGTTACTGTAATTAATGCCCTGCAAGGTGTTCAATATGCGTTTTTATTTATACTTATTTTTTTACTGTCACGGAAGTTTCCACATTTACTTGACGAACCTTTGCGACGACCGGTAGTAATTCAAAAAATTATTGCTATAGTTATTATTATAGCCGGATTAGCTTTAGTAATATAGCAAAAATGATTTATGAAGTAAGAGTTAGGAAGTAAGTGAAATAATGATATAAGATCATAAATCATAAATCGTAATTCATAAATCAAAAAATAAAAAATGTTCAAATTATTTAAAAGATCGTTCCAAACAGCTTTGTTTGTTTTATTTATTTTTATAATAGTATTTGTTTTTATGAAAGATTTTACATCTCCAAAACCAATTAACTGGGGCGTTACATTTTCTTCTTTGTATGCGAAGGAACTAGGTCTTGATTGGAAACAAGTATATGTGGCAGTATTGGAAGATTTACAAATCAAAAAATTACGTATTCCAGTATATTGGTCAACCGTGGAAAAAGAGCCTGGTATATATGACTGGAAAGAAGTTGATTGGCAAATCGCTGAAGCCCAAAAATATGGTGCTGAAGTAGTACTTGCTATTGGTCCACGAGTGCCACGATGGCCAGAATGCCATGTTCCTTTGTGGTCAGAAGACATAAGCGCTGAAGAGTATGAAAAAAATGTAATTAGATTGTATACTCAGACAATTGAGCATTTTAAAGTGTATTCAAATATTACCGTGTGGCAGGTGAGTAATGAACCATTTTTGAAAAGTTTTGGCAAATGTCCGGAAGTAAGTTCACAGCAAATTGCAACTTATATAAAAATTGTTAAATCATTAGATACCAAACAAAGGCCAGTTATGCTCACAGAATCAGGGGAGCTTTCTACCTGGATTACAAGCGCTAAACTCGCAGATTATCTTGGCAGTTCACTATATCGCACAGTATGGAATCAATATTTTGGGTATTGGCGTTATCCATTACCACCAGCATTTTATCGTTATCATGCTGATTTGATTCAAAAGATATTTGGCGTACAAAAAATTGTTATTTCAGAATTGCAAGCAGAACCCTGGCCACCGGGTAGACATATTTTGCAAACGGATTTAGAAGCACAGTTTAAATCTTTTGATTTAGACAGATTGCAAAGAAATATTTCTTATGTGAAAAAGACTGGTTTCACGGAAGTATATTTATGGGGGGTAGAGTGGTGGTATTATATGAAAGTAATGCACAACCATCCAGAGTATTGGTCAGAAGTAAAAAATCTAAAATAATAATAAGCGTCCTTATATTTTTTAAATAATAAAAAATGGCTAATATTAGCTATTTTTTTTAATTTTTGAACACAATATTTATCCACACCTAAATATTTGGTTGAAATAGATGTTTTGTGGTATAATTTTATCAGAAAATGATTTTTACCATAGGTAAAAATTAAAGAGTTTTTTTGGTAAAAAAATAGTAAAAAAAATTCAATTCCTGCTATAAAAATTTGCAGGAAAAAAATGATAAAAAATGAATCTCGACCCTCGAGATACTAAGAAAATGAAACAAGTTTTAGAAAAAATAAATATAAAAGAAAAATATATTACGCTCAAACAAGCCGCTATTTTAAGCGGCTATTCTTCTGATTATGTGGGTCAACTCATCAGACAAGGAAAAATTGCTGGTAAACAGGTTTACAATAGTGTCGCTTGGGTAACAACTGATGAAGAAATTAGACGTTATTTACATTTAAAAGAAAAAGGTGAAAATCCTAGCGAAATCAGAAGTATATATTTGCGAATTAAACATAATATTTCTGATTGGCTGTTTACCCTGCAACCACCTGTTTTATTTAAATCTTTTTTATATGCAGTAGTTATCATGCTTGCCATATTTTCAGCACTTTTTATTAGTGCAAATTTGAAACCAGATGATGTTTCAAAAACAAACATATCAGGTGAAACATATCGAGTAATTGAATATGATAAAAATTCAAAAAATGTAATTAATACCACAGACCTGCCATATGTCCCTTAGAAAGTATTTAGTATGAAGTATTAAGTATAAAGTATGAATAAAACAAACAACATACACAAAAAAATACTTGATACATGATACTAGATACTTGATACAAAAAAATTCCCCATTTCTATTCCCCCATGCCAAGTCCCATGCCAATAAAAATTCATGCCACTAGTGGGCGCGGAAAAAAAGTTTCCGTGATTTTTGCTGTCTGGGTGAATATCTTTTTTTTACTTTTTAGTTATCTGCCGGTTGACGTATTAACCCGTGTAGCAATTACCCCAGCCGCCAGTGCTGCTGAAGGCGTGCCAGAGCTAATGTCATATCAAGGTAGATTGTATGATGCGTCTGGCAATTTGCTTGGAGGCGCTGGAACAAATTATTATTTTAGATTTTCTATTTATGATGCGGCCTCAGGTGGCACCAAACTCTGGCCAGCCGGGACGCCATCAACTATGACCTATCAAGTGCGGTATGGTGTGTTCAACGCCCAGGTAGGTGATACTGGCGCTGGTGGCGACGCACTCACACTTGATTTCAATGCTGATGGATATTATTTGCAAGTAGAAGTTGCGTCACTCGCAAATTTTTCTGATGGAGAAACACTATCTCCTCGTCAGCAAGTAACCAGCGCAGGATATGCAAAAAATGCAGATACTGTTGATGGTTATCATGCATCTTCTACTCCAGTAGCAAATCAAGTAGTAGCACTGAACGGCTCTGGCAATCTGCAGTTTGGCAATGCGTCTGCTTCCATCCAATCTCAGTCAGGACTCACATTGCAAACCACTGTGGCTGGTGATATAAATCTCACTCCCGCTTCTGGGCAGGTAAAAATAATTTCTGCCACCACTACACAGCTAGCTATTGGCTATGATGCCAATAATAGGTTAGACGTAAAAGTTTCAGCAACTGGCGGAGTTACCCTTGATGCAGTTGGTAGTGGCGCGGAGCTCATAGCTTCAGATAATTTTACTGTGCAAGGCTATTTATCTGTGACACCCCCTGGTAGTGGTACTTCCACCATCTTTGGGAATGTGAATTTTGATTCTGGTACGCTGTATGTTGACTCAGTAAATAATAGAATTGGTATTGGTTTGACTAATCCTTCGTCAAAATTAGAAATTAAAGGTACTGTTACTGAACAGCCAGGATTTTTACTTCAGTTAGATGGTGGTTTAAGTAAAACTAGACTAACTGAATATGACAAAGGTCTTTCTTATTATTCAGTTAATGCATATCGAAATAATGTTCCAGCTTGGGTTCAGGATACAACTAGTTATGCTAGTATGGGTCTTTCAATTTATAATGATGAGCGTTATCCAGGTAGCTTGATACCACAATTTAATTTTTGGACTATTCCACCAGGCGGTAGTACGGCTGAGTATATAATGTCAGTACAAAATAGTGGAAAAGTTGGGATAGGCCAAACTTCTAACCTTAATGCTTTACTTACAGTTGCTACAACTACTGAACAACTTCGATTAGCATATGATGCCACAAATTATGTGGCGATGAATGTCACGACTGGTGGTGATCTGACATTTGATTCTACTGGCAATGATATTTTCTTAATCAACAATGACAACGTACACGTTTCGTCAACAAAAATTGTTTTAGATAATGGCGTCACGCTCGGTGGCGCGGGAACTTCCAATCTCACATCAGGTGCTCGGTATGTGGGTGTGTATGATGAATTTGTAAATTCAAACTCATCCACAGTTCAACAAGTGTTGAAAGATTTGGATTTAGCTATTCAAGTTGCTCAATCATCATCTGGGGTGATTACGGTAAATGCGGGTGATGGTATTGGACAAGATAACACGCAAGGTACAGTAACCTTGTGGGCAAACCCAGGTGCGAACATTACTACCTCTACTGATCAAATTGGTACCGTGATGAATCCTTCATTTACTACTTCTGTTACTACGCCACTACTCCAAAACAATTCTGGTAATCTCACACTGCAAACAAATACATCTGGCAATATCATATTTACTTCTGCGGGCACTATCAATGCCAATTCTCCATTTAATGCTTCTTCTACTTTTGCAGTGACAGGCGCAACTACACTTTATGGCGCGACTAGTATTAACAATACTTTAAATGTGACAGGTCAAACCACTTTGGCAAATGTTTCTTCTACTAATATTACTAATAGTGGTACAGGATATTTCAATATTTTAAATGCTACCGGACAAACCACGTTAGCTAATGTATCAAGTACTAACCTCACAGTTTCTACTAATACTTACCTTAATACTTTAAATGTTTCAGGTGCTACTACGCTTAATTCCACTTTAAATGTTGTTGGACAAACTACACTCGCGAATGCGTCAACCACGAATCTCACAGTGAGTGGTAATTTATATGCAGGTACAGTGCAATCTGGTACTTGGCAAGGAGGAGTCATTGCAGATACCTATATCAACGATGCGTTAACTATTGTTGGTGGTACTATCAACAACACACCAATTGGTTCCATAACCCCTTCAACTGGAGTATTTACAAATGTCACCACTACAAATCTTTATGTATCAGGTACTTTAGTTGCCAATTTAGCTGGTACTGCTTCTACTTCAGTTACTTCCACCTACGCAACCAACCTTATTGGTGGTGGACCAAATTATATTCCTTATCAAACTGCAACGAGTACTACTTCATTTATTTCGCCACTGGCGAATGCGGTCTTGACTACCAATGGATCCAATGTCCCATCACTCTCGCAAACTCTTCCTACTGCAGTACAAGGAAATATTACTCAACTAGGTATTCTTTCAACACCGCTACTTGCATCATCAACACTTTTTGTCACAGGCGGATCTACTTTTTATGGTGCAGTCGCAGTGAACAATACACTTATCGTCACAGGGCAAACTGCACTTGCAAATGTTTCCTCTACCAACCTTACCGTGAGTGGAAATTTTTATGGTGGTGATATCACAGGTGATAATTTGGTCATCAATAATACAGCGTATGTGAATAATCAGACAGTAGAGACTTTTCCGTATGATGATCTGGTAGCAACTTGGTATGATGCGAATAAATATGTATTTCGGATAATGGTTTCACCTGATGGAGATAATTCTGATGGTAAGACGTGGGCTACTGCCTATAACAATATTGAAACGGCCTTAAATTATCTTCCTAAAGATTTGCATGGGTATGAAACGTATATATTGATGAAGGGCAATACAACAACGACAGCAACTACCAATAATTTTCCAATTGCCGGTTTTTCCAACGGTATCATAAATATGAAATGGGTCGGTACCTGGGTAGACACGGCTACCACGCCAGGAACATATTCGTATTGGGTGAGAAACGGCGATCCCGGTACACCCATCGGTACTGATGAACCAGTAGTTTTGGTTGGTAGCTGGAATTTGGATACCAACGCCAATTTTACATTGGTGGTGGATTCAAGAAATCATGATTACAATTGGAACCAGGTTGGTTGCAATAACTGGGGCAGAATAGTGATGTATTCAAAAGCTAATCAGCCATTGATAGTGACTCGTGATGGCGGAAAATTTTTCTCTGAAAGTGGTGTCACCTACAAAACAACCAATCTAGCGAGATATACGCATGCGATATTGAGCTATGGTGGTTTGGTGCAGATAGAAGAAGGACAATTTGAAGGTGTGTCTGGCACTGCATCGGATTACAATGGAACTGTTTGGGACGGATTTTTTCATTCGCAAAGAGGTCAAATCAAGTTGACTGGTGATGACGGTGGCGTGGCGTATTCAGCTGCTTTCCCTCGGCCGTTTTCCGGTAAAGTATATTCCTTTGTCGGAGTAAAATCATGGTATACGGATAATTCATATCCGACAGACAATACTTATATCAATTTTTTATTGGCGCAACATAGTAATGGTCATCTTGCATCGTTTACTCCGGAGGTGAGGTTGGGTACAGCTTTTGACGGTAGTGTATTGTATACATCAAATGTGAGTTTAGTTGATCTTTCGACAGTGTTACATAATGTCACGTATGTGAGCACCGCTTCAATTGTATTCGGACAGACGGCGCGGACGTATGGCTCAAATTTTGGTATCGGGACCACAACACCAAATTTCACTTTTTCTCTGCAAGGGACAGCCGGGACAAATCCGTTCAATATTGCTTCTTCTAGTGGAGCTTCTTTGTTTACTATTTTGCAGAATGGGAAGATTGGTGTTTCAACTTCCACGCCAGCCGCTAAACTCCATGTCGTGGATACTTCTGAACAACTCCGTCTCGGCTATGATGCTTCCAACTACGTACAGTTCACCGTAGGTTCCACTGGTGACCTTACTTTAAATCCTACTGGTGGTGATATTTTTATTAACACTACAGACAATCTTCACGTATCATCAACCAATCTATATCTTGCAAATGGTATTACGCTTGGCAGTTCAGGTACATCGGCAACGACTTCTGGCGCCTACTTAGTTGGTGTGTATGATGAGTTTGATAATTCCAATAGTGCCAATGTACAAGATGTATTAGACGATTTAGATGCTGCGATTCAAGCTGCATCTTCTGGTGGCGTGACGAGTATCACTGCTGGTGATGGATTAGGACAAGATACAACGACTGGCAATCTTACTCTGTGGGCAAAGCCAGGAACTGGTATTACTACTTCTTCAGATTTAATTTCTATTGATACCAATGCCCAGCTTTCCTGGACTGGCACACAGACCTTTGCCAACGTATCATCCACCAATCTCACAGTTTCCACAAACGCATATTTAAATACCCTTCGAGCTAGTGGGGCAATTTATGCATCTTCAACTTTGGGTGTTACGGGTGCGGTCACATTGCACGATACTTTGAATGTACAAGGACAAACTACATTGGCAAATGCTTCAAGTACGAATCTTACTGTGTCTGGAAATACTTATTTAGCAAATTTAAATGTGTCTGGACCAGCAACACTGAATTCTACACTCAATGTCACAGGTCAAACTACTCTGGCAAATGCTTCAACCACCAACCTTACTGTGAGTGGAAATTTTTATGGAGGTACTATTTATGGCAGCTTAAACCCGCAATTCACTCAAGGGTCAGTAGTGTTCCAAGGCGCATCCGGACTCACTCAAGACAATCCTAACTTTTTTTGGGATGATTCATTAAATAGATTGGGGATTGGGACTAGTTCACCCATTTCTACTCTTGCTATTAAAGGCACAGCAGGAACAAATCCGTTTATCATCACTTCATCAACTGATGAACAATTAGTGTCAGTTAATCAAAGAGGACAACTTATGGTACCAGCGGGTTCAAGTGCGTATCCTGGTTTACTGATAGGTACTACTACTCAAGGATTATATTGGGATGGTGGGAGTAGACTTATATCAAAGGATAATTTTCAGTCAGATGGTGGTTTAGAATCTTTAGCTGGTTATTATGGGTTTTCTGGCCAAACTGCTTTTCAACAAAATTATTTGTATTTTGGATATGATTTTAATAGTAATTATAATTCTGCTCGATTTAGATTAACGCAAATATCTCCTGACAATCCTTTAAATTATTTATCTTTAGGTTTATATGGAACTGCTACCGATACTATAAATATTTTAGGTAGTGGAAATGTTGGCATCGGTACAACCACGCCAGCGCAAAAATTAGTTGTTACTGGTGATGCGCGAGTGACTGGCTCGTTGTTTGACAGCTCCAATGCGTCTGGAACTGGAGGAATGATACTTCAATCAACCGGTGTTGGTACACAGTGGGTATCTACTTCATCGCTTGGAATAGTGGGCGGCACTGCATCTACTTCTGTTACTTCCACTTATGCCACAAACCTTATTGGTGGTGGACCAAATTATATTCCGTATCAGACCGCAACTTCTACCACATCATTTATATCACCACTCGCAAACGCAATTTTAGGTACCAATGGTTCTGGTATTCCTGCATTTGGACAAACCTTGCCAACCATTGTTCAGGGTAATATTACTCAACTTGGAATTCTTTCCCAACCATTCCTGGCGTCTTCAACACTCGCAGTGACAGGCGCTTCCACATTCTATGGAGGTATCACAGCTAATTCCACTTTGAATGTTGTCGGACAAACTACACTTGCGAATGCATCTACTACCAATCTCACGGTTTCCACAAATACTTATTTAAATAATTTAAATGTAAGTAATGAAGCAATTTTTGGTGGGAGAGTATATTTAAATGAGCGTTTGTATGATATGAATAATAGTATTGGTAGCGAAGGTATGTTATTGCAAACAAATGGATCTAGTGGTGTTAATTGGGTAGCAACTTCATCACTTAATATTAATGCTTCTAATCTAGCAGGTGGTAGTCCATATGAAATACCATATCAGTCAGCTATAAATACTACCGCGTTTATGACTGCTAATACAAATAGTGTATTAGTAACGAATATTTCCAGTATTCCTTCTCTTTCTCAAACTCTTCCAACTACGGTTCAAGGAAATATTACCCGACTAGGAATTCTTTCCCAACCATTTCTTGCTTCCTCTACACTTGCGGTTACTGGTGCATCTAGCTTTTATGGTGCATCGGAATTTAAAGATGCAGTAACAATTCAAGGTACTACCAGATTATTTAGTACAGTTGGTGATGGAACAAATAACCCAGGAACATATGGTCAGGTATTGATGACAACCAGTTCGGGTGTCTTATGGGTAGCAACCTCTACTTTAGGATTAAACGCTTCACTTACTGGAGGAACGAACGGCTACGTTGCACGTTGGACTTCAGCTTCAAATTTATCTACTGGTAAGTTATTGGATGACGGTACAGTTGCTGGTGTGAATGCCACTTCATCTAGTTATACTTTTAATGTTCAAGGTAGTGCTGGCACTAGTCCATTTAATGTTGCTTCCTCTACTGGTAGTTCACTTTTTACTGTTTTGCATAATGGAAATGTGGGAATCGGAACAACGCCGACTCAAAAATTGGATATATCAAATGGGAATATTAAGTTCTCGGATAATTATGGACTTGTTAACTCTGCTGGTTCTGCTTTTGCTCTGTACACCGGCAGTGCATATGGGTTAGGTAATGTTAATAATGATGATATACCAACGATTCTTTATGGTTGGAGCGGTAGTGATATCAATTTAAATGATGGTCTTATTACTTATACCTCAACCAGGCATCATTTTATAGGAGGTATTACTGCTTCCTCAACTCTTGGTGTGACTGGTGCGACCATATTACATAGTACTTTAAATGTGCAAGGACAAACTACACTCGCCAATGCATCTACGACCAACCTTACCGTTTCCACAAATACCTATTTAAATAATTTACAAGTGAGTGGTACACTAAACGCTTCTTCCACTTTAGCAGTAAGTGGTGCAACAAATTTTTATGGCAGTATAAATGTTAGAGGAAGATTATATGATAAAAATATTAGTTTAGGTTCCGCTGGTATGGTATTGCAAACAGATGGCGTAACTGGAGTTACTTGGGTTTCAACTTCTAGTTTAGGTATTTCTGGTGGATCGCTTTCTGGTGGCACGACTGGAAAACTGGCAGTATGGTCATCACCGACTACACTCACCTCAGGACTACTCTTAGATAACGGCACAGTAGCGGGTGTGAATGCTACTTCCACAAGTTATACGTTTAATGTACAAGGTACAAGTGGCACTAATCCATTTAATGTTGCTTCTTCAACGGGTAATCCATTATTCACTGTATTACAAAATGGCAATGTTGGGATTGGCACTTCAACGCCAAATAGTAATTTACAGGTTATCGGGCGAATAATATCTGATCAATTACATGTTGGTAGTACGGTTAGTCCTTCACAAAGATTTTATCTAGCTAGTAGTAATACAGGTGATAATTGGCCATTAGCGCATTTTAAAGAGTCTACTAGCGCTAGTACCTCAACCACTAGATATGCAGCTTATTTTCAAAATGATGGTGTGGCTCAGCAAAGTGCTACAAATTATGGTATAAGAGTTGAGACAACTGGAACAAGTGTAGCGACTGGATCAAAAAATATTGCAATTTTTGCGAGTGCTCAAAATTCTTATGGCTCGAGTGGCGACAATATCGGTTTGCAGATTAGTGCCGCTGGGCACGGAGTACTTGGTGCAACTTCCAAGGCCATTGCAATTACCGGTCCCACAGTGCATGATGATGCCTGGGCAATTTATTCGTCAGCAACCGCTAAATCATATTTTGCTGGTGCTCTACAAGCTTCCTCAACTCTTGATGTGACTGGCGTTTCTACTTTTTATGGACCAGCAGATTTTAATGTTGGTGCTGATTTTTTTGGTCCTACAAGATTTTTTGATGAAGTTAGAGGTGGTAACAATAGTCCTGGTACTTATGGTATGGTTCTACAAACTACTAGTACTGGTGTCTTATGGGTAGCTACCTCTACTTTAGGATTAAACGCTTCACTTACTGGAGGAACGAACGGCTACGTTGCACGTTGGACATCAGCTTCAAATTTATCTACCGGTAAGTTAATTGATAATGGTACAGTAGCTGGGGTTAATGCGACTTCCTCTTCTTATACTTTCAATATTCAAGGAAATTCTGGACAAAACCCATTTAATATTGCTTCTTCTACTGGTAGTGAACTTTTTAACGTTGATTATAATGGCAATACCTATATCAGTGGAAGTTTGTGGACCAACAACCAGCAGGGTATTTTTAGTAGCGCAATGGTTAATGGTAATGCATCAGTTTTTAATATTCAAAATCAGTCAGTGAATGGTAGAATTGCTTTTTCACCAAATAGTATTGAGAGAGTAAGTATATTAGATAATGGTAATGTTGGAATCGGTACTACTACGCCATCATCAACTCTAACCGTTGCTGGTAGTCAAAGATTAACTGGTGCATTTTTTGACACCACCAACGCCTCAGGTACTAGCGGTATGATTTTACAAACTACAGGCACCAGTACAAAATGGGTTGCAACTTCTACCTTAGGTATTTCTGGTGGTTCACTATCAGGAGGTACCACTGGAAAACTTGCAGTATGGTCATCACCAACAACTCTTACTTCTGGACTACTCTTAGATAATGGCACAGTAGCTGGAGTAAATGCGACTTCATCCTCTTATACTTTCAATATTCAAGGCAGTGCTGGTACGGATTCATTTAATGTAGCTTCGTCATCTGGTCAATCTATATTTAAAGTAAATCAATTGGGTGGTGTTGATATTACAACACCTTCAGGTTCATGGACGTTTCATACTATAGTGAATAGTTTTCGACCAACTACAGCAAACTCTTGGTTAGGGTATCCTGGATATGGATGGTCATATCTTGCAATGACATCACCAAATAATACACAAAATTCTGAAATAGCCATGCTTGATACTGATAGGTTAGATTTTTCTGGTGCTACTGGTGGTTATACATTTATGGATGGTAATGTTGGTATTAATACCACTACACCATCGTCACTACTAACTGTTCAAGCTTCTTCCACTTCAGCAAAAACAGTACTCATCCGAGGTGTTGCTTCACAGACGGCAAATCTATTTGAACTGCAAAACGCGGGCAACACACAACTACTTACTATAGATACAACTGGTAGAACAGTATTTACCATCTCAACCACTACCAACGCGCTCGTGGTAAATCAGCTTGGTACAGGAAATATAGCTCAGTTTCAAGCCTCGGGTACGCCAATATTTACAATTGGTCAAAATTTAGTTACTTCAGAAGTACCACTTGCAATTAATTCAGTTGGTGATACTGGCATTGCTGGAAATTTAATATTTACCAATCCAACTGCTTCTTATATCAAATCTGATTCACCACTTTATATTCAAGCAGGTGATATTGCCAACAATGAATCTTTGTATTTGTCAGGTTCAAATGCAGGGATGGTAATAGTTGATGATAATTTACTCATAGAAAGTTCATCTACTTCTGCAATCGTCAAAGCCAACCAAACAGGTTCAGGTAATATTTTAGAACTGCAAGGCAATAGTTTAAATCGGATGGTGGTAACTGCTTCTGGATATGTAGGAGTTGGAAGTTCTACTCCAACACATACTTTTGCAGTGCAGGGTCTTAGTGGCGTGATTCCATTTTCCGTAGCTTCTTCTACTGGCACAAATCTACTGACAGTTACTCAAAGTGGTAATCTTGGTGTAGGTACTTCTACTCCAGTGCAAAAGTTAGTGGTGGTAGGAGATGCAAGAATAACTGGTGCGCTGTTTGATAGTTCCAATGCCTCTGGTACCAATGGAATGTTGTTGCAATCTACGGGTGTAGGTACCACATGGGTGACAACTTCTAGTTTAGGAATTTCTGGTGGATCACTATCAGGTGGTACCACTGGAAAAGTTGCTCTTTGGTCTTCACCAACGACATTAACTTCTGGATTATTACTTGATAACGGAACAGTGTCTGGTATCAATGCCACTTCAGCTACTACCACTTTCAATATTCGGGGAATAGCTGGTCAAAATTCGTTTAACATTGCTTCATCTACTGGCGCTGATTTGTTTACTATTTTGCAAAATGGATATGTTGGGATTGGCACAAATGCTCCTGATCAACTACTCACTGTAAATGGTGTGATTCGTGCTAATGCAGAATTTTATGCGCCCAATGGCGGGTATGTATTTAATGGTGATACAGATACAGGACTAAGTCGTATCGGACCAAATAATATTTATCTTCGCGCCGGGGCAATTAATATGTTTGAACTTAATAATACTACGCAAGATGAAGTAGTAGTAAACAATGATAGTAATGATATTGATTTCCGAGTAGAAAGTGATAATAGTGATGTTGCTTTTTTTGTTCAAGGATCTAATGGTAATGTCGGTATTGGCACTAGTACCCCGGCATATACGTTAGATATAAATGGAAATGCCAGAGTAAGTAATATTTTATATGCTGGTTATACAGGTAGTATGAATATAGGTGTTGATCCGACGGCAACCAATGGTTATTTTGATATGAGATCAAATGGTACGGGTGGTTATAGTTTTGGTTATAATCAAGGCAGTGGTCCTTTTAATTATTATGGTGGTACAACAAATTCTTTATTTAGTGTAAATAATTCTGGTGATGGATATATTACTGGTAAATTTGGAGTTGGTACTACTACCTCGGCATATCAATTTGCTTTACAAGGCGCGGCCGGGGTAAATCCGATGCAAATTACTTCATCAACTGGTGCGAATTTAGTGACTGTGTTGCAAAATGGAAGTGTAGGTATCGGTACAGCTACACCCGTGCATCAACTTGATGTGAGAGGTAGTATTAGGTCTTGGGATGGTGTAAATACTGGTATACAAATTGGTCAATCAAATTCCGGTTCTGACAGTTCTATTGATTCATTGACAGCAGGTGGTGTTACCGGTGGGGCAACTTTGAATCTCAATTTGAATTCCACTGGTAATATAACTTTAGTTCGTGGTGGTGGTAATGTAGGTATTGGTACTTCTACTCCAGCACAAAAATTGGTAGTTGCAGGAGATGCTAGAGTAACGGGAGCTTTGTATGATTCATCTAATGCTTCAGGTACACTTGGTATGATATTACAAACAACTGGTACTACTACGCAGTGGGTGACTACTTCTTCACTTGGTATTGTGGGTGGTAGTACAAATCCAGGTGGTTCAGATACACAGGTACAGTTTAATGATGGTAATAGTTTTGGTGGAGATGCTGGATTTACTTATAATAAAACTACAGATAGTTTGACGGTTGGTGGAAATTTGACGGTTGATACTAACACATTATTTGTAGATGCGACAAACAATCGGGTAAGTATAGCCACGACCACAGCGACAGCAACGTTTAATATCCAGGCAACTGCGAGTACTGATAGATTAAAAATTTCTGCTGCGAGTGGCGTTGATGCGATGATTTTTGATACCAACAATTATTTAAAGATTTTTGACACCGCAGGATCAAAATATTTGTCATTGTATCATGACGGTACTAATGCCAAACTCACAGTTTCATCTGGAGCGCTGGAGATTGGGAGTGGTGGTGGAGATTTGCGGGTATATGACAGCGCGGGTACAAATTATGTGCAGATTCAACATGACGGCACGAATGCAGTTATTACCGCAAGCAGTGGCAATGTAGAAATTGGTCAAGCAGGTAATGATGTATTCATCGGCGCAGTTGGTAGTCCATCAAATTTAGTATTTGAAGAATCAGCAACGATTTCTGGACAAGGTGGAAATACCATCGTAGTTGGTATCAATGGTGATATTATTGACCTTGGTGTTTCTGGAGTAACTTATAAAGTGAGAACTCTGACTGCTTCAGGAACAAATTTAACTTTAAATGCTAATGATACCGCAACAACAACAGTAGTCATAGAAAATACCAATTCAACCAATGTGGCGCGACTTGCTGTTGAAGGTTCGCTTACTGTGGGTAGTACTTCTACTGCTGCATACAATAAATTTGGCGTGGGTACGCCAAATCAAGCGGCCATTGCCACATCTGGTGATATATATATTGCGGGTGATATTGAAGTCGATGGTATTGCCTATTTATCTGGTGGCACTGCGTGGACACAAGGCGATTTTGCGGAAGAGATGTCTGTGTATGAACCAGATGCTAAGGCTGGCGATGTAGTGGTTATAAATAATGAATACTCTAATCTTGATTCTGGAAAGATGTATATGGGTAGATTATCGCGCACGGCTAATGCCAATAATATTTTGGGAGTTATTTCTACGGCACCAGCTGGGACTTTGAAATATGGGGTGTATGCCACAAGCGGTCGAGCAGTAGTTCTTACTGGTACAGCACCTGTAAAAGTAACTACTGAAAATGGAAATATTTATCGTGGAGACCTCTTGACTACTGGGAGTTTGCCCGGGAGCGCAATGAAAGCAACTAGTACTGAAGCAGGTACTTTGGGTATCGCTTTGGAAGATTATTCCAGTGAAGGAATAGGATATGTACAAACATTACTTAACTTGCAAAATCAGGTATCCGCCGGCGCTGAAGCTTTGGCGGACACGCAAGATACAAATGCAACTTCAACTGCTACTACTACGACAATAATAAATAACAACTCAACATCAACGAGTAGTACTACTATCAATGTGATTACCAATAACAATACTACCAATATTGTGGTGATAGAGTATGAAGAGCTTGCCAATATTAAAGTCGCGGGGGTAGCTGATTTTACAGGCAGTATAAAAGTTGTTGATGCTGAATTTAGCGGTCGGGTACTCGTGAAAGGTGACATTATAGTTGCCGGAGATTTAGATTTATCTGGAGCAGTAACCACTTGGTTCTGGGAAGAAATTGCTACCACTACCACCTCAACTGATATGCAAGTAGCGCTTGGTGATGCAGTGGCGATTGCCGGCGAAAATACAGTATTGCCTATGTGGGCAAATAGTTATGCATTTAAACCCGCGGTCGGTATTGCGGTAGCGATAAAACCATATACCTCACTTACAGTTGATGATATTGCAAGTATGCCAGAAGAATTGCAAGTGAGATTTATTGAGCTTTCAACACAACTTGCAAATACTACGAGTACTGATCTGATTTCTGAAATAGAAACAAATGAACTTGCCAAATTTAAGATGGTAAAGGTGGCTATCAGTGGTGTGGTAAAAGGATATGACAATCTTATCCCAGGTAGTCGGTATTATCTTGCTCTTGATCCAGAGATTTCAAGGAGTAAACAAATAGAGTCTACAAATGACCAAGTGCTTATAGATCTTATCAACCAGACTGATGAACTTATCAGTCAATCTGAAGATTTGACTGCGGGCGCGATCGCGGGTGAAGAAGAAGTCGTAGATAACAATCTGACAAAAGTGAGCCGTACTATAACTTATCAAGAGCCAGTAGAACAAGATGCGAAGTTACAAGTACTTGGTATTGCAAAATCAAGAAATGAATTACTTATCCAACCAAGTTTCAATTTTAGTACGTTCCGAGATGGCTATGTGCAATGGGATTTTGGTAGTTTAACTGCTTCAACTACCACTTCTACTGCTTCTACTTCAGAAATAAATATTATACCTGTGCAACCAATCGTGAATCAGCTAATCATTCCAGTTATACCAGAACAAACTGTTGAAACAACATCTACAACAGAATTAGAACAAGTAGAAGTAATTGAGAATGAAGAACAAATTGTAGAGGAAGAAACAATAACAGAACCAGTGATAGAAATTGAAGAAAACGTTTCAACAATTTTACCTATCCTAGAGAATAATGATTCAAACCTTTTGCAACCCGCAGGGAATTTGTTGCAGGGAAGCCTTTAGTAGCAAGTATAAAGTATTAGGTATTAAGTATGGAAATTAAAAATACAATTAAAAGTTTTACGGATTTAATTGCTTGGCAGGAAGGGCATAAGCTTGTTTTAATGATTTATAAAATTATTGAGCAGTTTCCAAATCAAGAAAAATTTGGTTTATCTAGTCAAATCAGTCGAGCTGCTGTTTCCGTCACTTCAAATATAGCTGAAGGATTTTCCAGAAAAAGCAATAAAGAAAAAATACAGTTTTATCACAACAGTTTAGGTTCACTCACAGAATTACAAAATCAATTGTTAATTGCTAAAGACATTAAATATATAAATCCTGAACAATTTAAAGAAATAGCTAACCAAAGCGTGCAAGTTCATAAATTAGTGAATGGTTTAATTAAATCCTGTAAGAATAAATCGCTTGATACTTAATACTTGATACCTGATACTTTTTTGATATGAATATAATAGAAAACAAAAAATATATTTTTATTACTCTTTCCGTTTTGGTATTGGTAGTAGTGTTAGTATTGATCATTCGTGGAATTGGCAATCAAGATAAGAATACGGGTTATTCAATTATACTTCCAGAAATATATACCAATGCTTTATCAATTCAGACTGCACAAGGGTATAATTTTTCCGTGAGGCCTGCTCTGGCTAAAGAAGTTGAAAAAAAAGAAAAAAAGAATATCACTACCTATAAAGATGCGTATGAGCAGAGCGATGTGGTATTTACTGTCGGCGATGGAAAGTTAAAAGAAGATATTGTGCTCAAAGCCCCAGGACACCCGCTTGAGTTCTCCTTTCAAATAAATATGGATAATTTTTGGTATGAAGTGAATAGTACAGGAGATTTTGTGTTTTATCCCAAAAAGAATAATGAATTAGGTAGTAAGTTTTTTACCATTCCTGCGCCATTTATGATAGACGCTAAAGGCATGCGAAGTTCAGACAAGGATTTGCAAGCAAAAATTACTGACGAGGGGAAATTTATTATTACTTTGAGTGAGAAGTGGCTCGCGAGCGCTCAGTACCCAGTAACCATTGACCCAACTATTCAGATTCAAATACTAAATATTCATTCTTCACCTCAGCTGGGTGAAGAATGGCGTGTACAATTTACCACACTTGGACGAAGTGATTTGAAAATTATCCCTGAGACCCAAGCGACGATTGATGATGATGAATTTGTGTCACTTGCATGCGATGGTAGAATATTGAAACCACAAATATTGGAAAACGATATAATTTTTTATCCCAATTGGCAGTGCGATGGTGTAGGTGAAGTGGTTCATTTTACGAACTTAGCTGGTAAGCACACCCTTCGGTTTGAGTATGCCGGACAGACACAATATGCGTACAATTCTGATTGGTGGAACAATAGCTGGACCAAGCGCAAGAAAATTATGCTTGATACCACTACCACTGCAACAACCAGCGCTCTTACCAATTATCCTTTGCCAGTACTTTTTAATTCTGACCGTATAGATTATACAAATACCAAAAACAATGGTGAAGATATCAGATTTGTGGATCCAGACGGTACGGTTCTGAATTATGAAATAGAGAAGTGGAACGAGTCAGGTACTTCCACAGTGTGGGTTAAGGTGCCGACCATATCAGCTAATTCCGCGAGTGACTATATATATGTGTATTATGGCAATACAACTGCTTCGGATAATTCCACTACCACCGGTGTATGGGATGCTAATTATGTTGGCGTTTATCATTTTGATGAAACAAGTGGTGATCAAAACGACTCAACCACATATGGGAATGTATTTTATGATGCGAATACTACAGTGACTGCCCAAGGCAGTGCCCCAGGAAAACTTGATGGCGCGAATGAATTTGATGATATTGATGATTCACAAATAAATGATGATGCTGATCAGCTTGATGGTGCGACTACTTTAACAGTAGAGTTTTGGATTAATTTTGATAGTGTACCACTAGAAAATGATATTATTTTTGAAAAAGATCATACGCTATCACCTGGGTATGCTTATGCTATGTGGAAAAGTTCTACCAATAATTTTTTCTGGGTAACACGTGATGAATTTGAAAGTTTATCACAAGACGTTGGTGATACCACTATTGTAGCTAACCAGTGGTACTACGTGGTAGGAACTGCCAATACCACAGATGGTTTAAATTTATATGTAAATGGAATTCAAGATGACCCTACGCCAGATAATTTGGATTATGCAATTCTTGATACAAATAATGGTATTGAAATTAATGGTACATCAGGTAATAAATTCAATGGTTTATTTGATGAGTTTAGACTTTCCAATACCACCCGCTCTTTAGGTTGGATACAATTTTCGTATTGCAGTATGAGTGATAGTTGTGTGAGTTATGCTTCTAGTGAAGAATCTATTGATTGGTGGAATAGCGCCTGGAAATACCGCCGGAAAATAAGTTTCAATACCACGACCAGCGCCACGACAACAAATCTAGCTGATTTTCCAGTAGCTGTACAATTAAATAGTACGCGAATAGATTATGATTTAGTTCAAAACGCTGGAGAGGATATTCGGTTTGTCGATGGTGATGAAGAACTTCCTTATGAAATAGAAAAATGGGATGAAGCAGGCACTTCAACTATTTGGGTAAAAGTACCGCAAGTAGATGCCAGTTCCACAGCGGATCATATTTGGATGTATTATGGGAATTCTAATGCCACAGATAATCAAGATGCGGTGAGTGTATGGAGTGATTATATTGCGGTGTGGCATTTGAATGAATCTACGGGTGGCGCGGGCGCTATTAAAGATGCCACTGGTAACGGGCATAATGGTACAGACCAAAATGCTCCCACGTTCGGGGTGACTGGAAAAGTAGGAAGTGCTATTACATTTAACGGTACTGACGAATATATTACTGTGAGCGATGCCACAGGTCTCAATGGTATGGCAAATCTTACTATTTCTGGATGGGTCAATGATAGTAGCAGTGATGATTTTAAAATAATCGGTAAGTGGTCAACTCTTCAGCGATATTATATTTTACGTGAAGTTTCTGGTGCTGCGCAGTTTTATATTTCTACAACTTCTGCTGGTCAAATTGGAGGAAATATAGGTCATAGTGGCACTGATGGGTGGAGTTATTATGCGGGTACCTATGATGGTTCTACAATGGTTGGGTATAAAAATGGAATTGCAGGTAGTACAACTTACAATACAACTGGGTCTATAAATAATAGCACAGGTGATTCGGATCTGATTATTGGTGCTGACTATAATATATCAAATTATTCTACTGAAACCGCAGATGAAATTCGGATTACTGATTTAGCACGGTCTGGTCAGTGGCTTGCGTTTGAATATTGCAATATGAATGACACGTGCAGTACTTATAGCGCGCGCGAGAATTATGCAGATACCACTTGGTGGAATAGCGAGTGGACTAGACGCCGGAAAATAAGTTTTGACACTACTACTTCAGCAACCACCACTGCACTTACTGATTCTCCAGTTGTTGTACAATTTAACTCTGCGCGGATTGATTATGATTTTACGCAAAATGCTGGACAAGATATTCGGTTTATAGATGCGGATGGTCTCTCTCAACTTTCGTATGAAATAGAAAAATGGAATGAGTCAGGTACATCTACTGTGTGGGTAAAGGTGCCGAGTATAGATAAAAATTCCAACGCTGATTTTATATATGTGTATTATGGAAATAGTTTTGCACAAGACAATCAAAAACCACAAGAAGTATGGACCAATGGTTTTTCTATGGTCCAGCATTTGAATAATACTACGATTGGGACTGATGCATTTGTTGATTCTACTTCGTATGATAATGACGGTACTGGAGTTGATGCCGGTTCTTCTTTACAAGCTACTACTGGTAAACTTGATGGCGCGTTTGTATTTGATGGAAGTGATGATAATGTAGAAGTTGCTGATAGTAATAGTTTAGATGGTATCGCTGGGCTTACTATGTCTGGCTGGATTTATTTTAATCAATTATCCTCAACTCTTGGCCGCGAGAGTATGTTTTTAGCAAAGCGGCATAGTGCAGATCCTTGGAACTCGTATTATTTTGATATTATAGATACTGGTGGCGGGTGCCCGGGACCTGATGTGATGTATATGACCATAAAAAATGAAGTAGAAGGAGCTGATTATAAATGTGCCAATACAAGTATGGTAACCAGTACCTGGTATTATGTTGCGACTACCTGGGATGGGTCAGATGTTCATTTTTATCTCAACGGCGCGAATGACGATTATAGTGCCACATCTTTTACAGGCAATAGTGTATTTGATTCTGATGGTATTTTGCATATCAATGGTGATGATAGCGCTGCGGGAAGAATTGCTGGTTTGATTGATGAAGTTCGAATTTCAAAAGTAGCGAGGTCAGCCGATTGGATGAAGTTTGAATATTGCAATATGAATGGTGGGTGTACCAGTTATGCCACAGAAGAAACAGCAGGTAATCCGCCGACTATTAGTAGTATAAGTTTTACTGGTACAGACCCATTAAACACTACATCTACAGCAATTGATCTCTCGATGTCATTTCAAGTGAATTGGAATGATGAAGATGTAGGAGAACAAGTAAAAGCATTGGTGTGTAAACCAAATGACACTGTGGGAGCTTTGAATAATGATTCAGGTGATTCTGGTGGTGCACAAGATCCAAGTACTTTTGCAGATGCTAACTATGTATATATAGGAAATTATATTCAGCCAACAGTAGATAGAACAATCGGCGGAACTGGAATATATTTTGGCACGATTGATGGAACCATCAGCGGACTTACTTTTTATTCTGAAGTGTGGACGCTGGATGGTAGTGATAATTTGGATACTTTAATAGCGACTAGTCAACCAAAAACAGGGCTCGGTACTGGTTGGAACACATTTGTATTTAATAGCGAAATTACTCTTGAGGCGTCAGTAGAATATGCCATTGTGTTTAGACGTTCTGATACAAGTTATGATGCAGTAAACCATCCCCGAGTTCCATATGATGATATTAATTGGACTACTGGTGAAGGAGCATGGTCGTACGCATGGACAGCCAGTGGTACTTATTTTAACAATTGGACAAACGAGTGGCCGGTACGTTTATATGATTTTGCTGATGTATTAGATGTTACTACCCTTACTTGTAATGGCGGGTCATGGGCATCAAGCACTAGTTTTACAACTGCTGACCCAATTTCTTTTTCTTATACTCCAGTACCAGCTGATTTAGGATCGCAGTCCTACTATATATATGTGTGTGATGATTCATATAGTTGTTCTCAACCAACTAGTGGGAGTTTTTATGTGTATGCTCCAGTATATCGGAGTATGGGGTACAATAATACCAATCCATTGGTTACAAGTGGGGGAAATAATTTAACTATTTTAGGTTCAAGTGAAGGATCTTATTATCTGGCTAGTTTTGATGTGGCACTTCCTGATATTGTTGGTGTAGGTGACGCGATTCAATATGATTCAGATAGTAATAGTAGTATAGATAAAATAGTATTTATCCATCGTCGTATTTCACCCACTCAATATATTATCCGTCCGGCAACTGGAACGACTACACCTTCTACTGTGTTTAATGATACTGATTGGTCAATTTATCGGTCTTATACATCAATAACATACTCTGAATATGGCACAGAAAATACAGGTATCAACGCTACGGTGCGAAATTTTGATGCCTTTACAGCTGGCACAAATTTAGTAACCAGTAATTTGCAGTGGAATATTCCTATGTACGCTGATGCAGTTGCCTCAACTACTGCTGCCAATTTTACTGATACCTGGGTTACTTCGCAACAAAATTATCTACGCCTTTATACCCCAGTGTATGAGTGGGAAGTAGGCAGATCGCAGCGGCATCACGGGTATATGACAGACACCGCCTTTAAAGTTTTTCAAGAATCAACCGCAAATTATCAAAGAAGTATAGATTATGAAACAGATTATATGTGGATAGATGGTTTGCAGTTTGAATTATGGAATCGTGGTGGGTATTCTACTACGTATTCTTTGTATCCGGGTAATGCCTCTACGACTTGGATTAGTAATAACATTTTCAAAGGTGATCCAACAGATCCTGATGTGGATTATGGGGCTATGAAATATACTGGCACTAATACCAGATTTTATATTTGGAATAATATTTTTTATGATTATTACAATGCAACAAGTGCGTTTGGGCAAAATGCGGTGGAAATAAATACAGAGACCGCGAGTGGAGTGATTGCTAACAATACGTGCGTGAGAGTGTCAGATCAGTGTTATGGTTGGCGGCTTATCAATTTTAAAGTAATGAACAATATCGCCCAGCAAGCCGGTGATGGATTTGCATCACTTGGCGGGTTTAGCGCAAATACTGATTATAATATTTCCAGTAACTCAAGTGATGTACCAGGTAGTCATAGTAAAAATAGTACGAGTGTAACATTTTCAAATCCTGGAGTGAAAGATTATCGTTTACACTCAAGTGACAACCAGGCTAAAGACGAGGGGTATGATTTTTCTGCAGATACGACTTTTGTTTTTTCCACGGATATTGAAGGCGAATCAAGAACTGGCGAGTGGGATATTGGCGCTGATGAAATCCCTCTAACCACACCCATTTATTTGAAAGGTGATGTTAATGTCAAAGGCGGATTATATGTTAAATAATTAATTTTCTATATATGTTAAAGGCCAATAAAACAAATATAAATTCAAAAAATATTAATTTAAGTACGAAATTTATATTTTTTCCTGCAATTATTTTACTTATAATAACAAATATTGTGACTTATTTTTCGTTTGCAAAAAATGAAAAAACTATTATAGATACTATTACCCACAAATATCCACTCATAGATATTTCTCGGAGTTTGATTGAGCAAGAACATTTTATCAATACACTGCAACCTTTGCGTGATTATTTTAAAGATTTGGTAGAAACAGAGGGGAAAGATTCTATTGCTATATATTTTGAATATTTAAATACGGGCGCTAATATTTCTATCAATGATCAGGTGCGTATTTACCCAGCTTCGCTGGTGAAAGTCCCGCTCGCTATGGCAGTGATGAAAAAAGTGGAAAACGGGGAGTGGCGTTTGCAAAATGAAATGGTAGTAACTACTGAAGACAGGGATTATGCCTGGGGTGATGTGTATAAAAATCCTATTGGCACTACACTCACAATTGAAAAATTGCTTGAAGAAATGCTAATCAGTTCTGACAATACTGCGTATCGAATTTTATATCGGAATCTTAATATTGATGAATTACAAGATGTACTTATATCATTGGGTATTGAGGATTTATTTTCCGAAGAAGGTAAGATTGGTGCTAAAGAATATTCGCGTATATTCCGTGCACTCTATGTGTCTAGTTATTTGAATCGTGAGTCATCACAAATTATTCTGGATATTTTAACCCGTAGTTCATATGATGAGTATTTGGGGCAAGGAGTACCGTCAGATATTTTATTTGCGCATAAGATTGGTGAAAATGAAGATCAAGGCGTAGTACTAGATTCTGGTATTGTCTATGTAGAGAATAGACCTTATCTTATGACCGTGATGGTTGATTATAAAATAAATAATAAAGGAAGAGATTGGGCACTGCAGATTATGAAACAAATATCTGATAAAGCTTATTCATATATTACTAGTCAACAATAGTATGAAGCGTATTTTAAAATCATTTTTATTTGTTTATCTGGCTTTTACCATGCTATTGTTTGGCGTGCCAATGGAAAGCTTTTTACTATATGTAAAAGATCAAAATATTATAGATATATTGTATCGCGCAGATTATAATGCCAATGTAATTGATGCTTCACTGCGAGATATTTTAAAACCAGAAATCAAAGAGGCTCAGGCAGCTGGTGATACTGACGCATTGATGGTGTACGATGTATTATCTGGTACTTCAACTGTGCAATATCGGCTGTGGGACGGATCAGCTTGGGGTAGCCCAGCTACTACAAGCGAGATGTATGGCACTGAAGTACGGCATATGCAAATAAGGTATGCCCCAAATCGGGATGAAGCAGTGCTGGTAGCTCTCACCAACACTGGACAAGTGCAAGCTCAGATTTTCAATGGTACTTCGTGGAGCACGACGACTGTATTATCAACACTTAATGATGCGAATGGTAGTCCTGAAGGTGGTTCTCTTTATCGCGGGTTTGATGTGGAGTATGAACAGTCATCTGGAGATGCAATTGTGGTAGCTGGTGATGGCACGGCTGATCCAAATTATTATGTGTGGAACGGAACTTCTTGGGCAAGCGGTGTAGATATTAATGTACCCACTACTGGTCGGCCATATTTTATAGAACTCGCAGCGCCAGTTGCCACCACAACCAATGATACACTTGCTATGATTTTGGTTGATTCAAATGTTGATGTGTATGGTATGCGCTGGACAGGAAGCGCATGGGATAATATGGGTACTAGCGCAGTGTGGGATGCCTCTGCTTCTATTGCTACAGAAAAATCTGTTGATGTAGCGTTTGAGCGAGTATCTGGAGATATTATGTTTATGTGGGGAGATTCAGTTTCTACTGATCAGTATTATCGTACGTATTCTGGCACTACACTTTCTGCAGCGACACTGCTTGATAATCCACAAGCAGCTGGGGTATGTAACTGGATAAAACTTGCGCCTAATGTTGCTTCATCTACTTCCGACCAGATTTTATATGGTGTGATGGATGCCGGTGTGAATATTAATACATTTATGTGGAGCGGGACTGCGTGGAGTGCAGTCCATACTGAACATGCAACTACTGCTGAGAATGCTGATGCAGAAATGGATTTTGATATTGTGTTTGAAACTTATTCATCAAATTCTGATGACGCATGGATTTTATGGAATAATGGCTCTACTATATCACGGAAACTTTGGAATGGCGCTACGCAAAGCTGGGGCACCGCAACTACTATGGGTGATGATAATAATTCTATTATTTTAAATGCCCATCCCAACAATGGCGCAGTCCTCGCACTTGCCTATGAAGATAACACTTCAGCAACTGATGATATTCGGGAAGCGCATTTA
>Ga0172375_10002963_pt1 | contig 26119 bp, 22 predicted proteins | sample LakKiv1m_FD_114537 | JGI IMG/M metagenome (GOLD analysis project Ga0172375, IMG submission 114537) | Freshwater microbial communities from Kabuno Bay, South-Kivu, Congo - kab_092012_11.1m | ecosystem: Environmental > Aquatic > Freshwater > Lake | place: Democratic Republic of the Congo...
ATGTTACAAATCAAGGATCAACACCAGTTACTGCACGTGGTGTTTGCTGGAGTACAACCCAAAATCCGACAATTACTGACAGCCATACATCTGATGGAGCCGGAACTGGTGAATTTGTCAGCAATTTAACAGGATTAATACCAAACACAACATATTTTGTAAGGGCTTATGCAACCAATAATGAAGGAACTTCTTATGGTAATGAGGTGAATTTTACAACAATGCCTTCCTCGGCATTTACTTGTGGTGATGTTCTAAATTTTCAAGAAAGGAATTATCGTACTGTTCAAATTGGAAATCAATGCTGGTTCAAGGAAAATCTAAATGTGGGGATCAAGATTGACGGGATTCAAGCACAATCGAATAATGAAATCATTGAGAAATATTGTATTAATGACATTGAAACAAATTGTGATATAGTTGGTGGGCTTTATCAATGGGATGAGATGATGCAATATAATGTTGCACAGGAATATCAAGGAATTTGCCCAACTGGATGGCATATACCATCAGATGCAGAATTCTGCACTATTACGACTTTTTTAGACCCGACTGTAATTTGTAACACCAATGGATGGTCTGGAACCAATGCCGGGGGAAAATTAAAAGAAACTGGCACTTTTCATTGGTTTGCACCAAATACAGGTGCAACTAACGAAAGTGGCTTTACAGCTTTACCTGGTGGTTTTCTTAATACCAATGGTTTGTTTGGTGATTTTGGAAACTTGGCTCATTTTTGGACGTCAACTGAAGCCACTCAAAACAACGCATTTACTCGAACTTTGCAGAATAGTAGACAAGATATTCATCGTTACAACAACACAAAATTATATGGCCATTCTGTTCGATGCCTGAAGAATGAGACCTCATGGGGTATTCCAGTTTGTTCTGAAAAGATTTCTTTCAGAATATACCCCAATCCAACAAAGGATAATTTCATTTTTGAGTTAAATAATGAAGTTCTCATGGATGAAATTTTGCTTAATATTTATGGAATAATGGGCGAAAAAGTTTTGTCCACAACAATAAAAGGAGAGTGCAAACATGAGTTCTCCTTATCTGATATGCCAGTGGGGGTATATTTTATTCATGTAATAACTGTTTACAAATCTGAAATAGTAAAGATCATCAAATACTAATCTCGTAAACCCCCTTTTAGTAATAACATCAATCCTGAATTATTGATATTACAAAGTGAAAATAGTTAATCATTTTATGGACATAAATAAAGCATTTTATGGCAGAATATGAAAAACCAAGCCTATTTCAAGTTACAGTTGTCATTGTTATTACCATAATAGCAGCTGTCTCGTGGCTCAGCTATTTGACAAGTAAAAATCCAAGTAAAGAACTATTGACATCTGCAATCATCTTGAGTGCTGTCGCCATTTTTGGGTGGAACGTAATAAGCAAAAGTTCAAAAGAAAAGTAATATTCAGAAAGGTATTCTGTTTTCACAATGTGCAATAAATTAAAAGAGTGGTTTTTAATAAAATTGCAATTCCATTAAAGCATTTTTGAAGCGGGGATTATTTAATTAAGAAATGTATTAAAGTTTCCATGAATATGAACCTATCAATGATTGATAAGTTGGTGTTTTTAATACGTGTAATTGTGATAATAATCGTATTAGTCATTTGGTCGGTAATAGGATTTTTATTCTGGATACCGCTTTTAATTAAGATGATAGGATATTTCAGTAGCATGATTACAATCTCTACTTTCAGAAATATCGATATCAGACATGCTCAAAATAGGCTTAATTTTTCCATACAATTTTACATTATTGGTTATGTAAAGATTCTTGATATTTTAAAACGTAAAAAATTCGATGAATTGAAACTTGAAGACAATTTCCCAATCAATATTTGGGATTTATTTATCTCGATTATTTGGGATATCTTATGGACTCTATTGTTTTGGGGATTTCTTTTATTTGTCTTCACAATGCGATTCTTAAAATAAAATACAATAATTATGAAATGCCCTCACTGTATTGGCGGTTTTATTCAAACATCAATGGGGCCAAAACCTTGCCCGTATTGTAATTCAACAGGAGAAATATCAGAGAATTCTTCTGATGAAACCGAGTACAAAAAACCACTAATTGACACATCTGATTGGTGGAATGATGGAACTTGGCTTATAGTTGGCCCATTAATTTTGGGGGTACTTTATGGTCTGGTAAAATCGTGTGGTTGATGATCAGTATTTTAGCGATGCAGCCTATTTGCAGGAATTGATTTCACCGTAACAATCCGGCCAACCCATTTTAATTAGGCCAATTGAATTTGAATTTATAGATAGACAGACTGCTTCCCTCTCAATGCCTCTCCACCCCTTCCACCATGTAAACCAAATGTTCGAAATGTTTTTTCAGTTCGGCCATGTATTCGTTAACGGCTTTTACCGAACCGGGTAATGCGAACATCAGGGTTTTACCCGAAACGCCGGCAACCGCACGGCTTACCAATGCCGTAGGTTTTTCGATACCATATTTCCAGCGGATCATCTCCACGATGCCGGGAATTTCTTTCCCAATAAATTCCTTCATCACTTCCGGTGTGATGTCGCGGGGGCCAATGCCGGTGCCACCGGTGGTAATTATATAATCGTAGTTATTCTGCAAAGATTCCTTTAAGAGATTTCTCAACTCATTTTCAACATCCGGGATGATGATGTTTTCGGTTTGCAACCGCCAGCCGATTTTTTGAAAATGGGCAGTAAGGTTAGCCGTGATTGCGGGACCGCTGAGATCCTGATAAATCCCTTTGCTGGCGCGGTCGCTGAGGGTGATAATCCTTGCTTTAAAAACTTTGGGAACAAACTCCATTACGTCACCAGCTTTGAGGGTACCTCCTTGTTTTACACGGCAAAAAATTCCCTCGCGCGGCATGACGTAATTTCCCGGCTCACGGAATTTATCATGAAAAGGTTTTCCCTGTTGCGTCACCTCGAGGATTACTTCATCCTTAATAAAACAGTCGAATATTTTTATATCTAACTGATCTTTGGTTTTAAAGCTGATGTTTTCGGCAAACTGGCCATTGTCCATCGATTTTGCACCGGTTATTTCCGAAAATAATTCGGCTTGCGCGATATCGAATAAACTAACCTGGCGGCTCGTTCCTGCATGGACATCACCCAAAGCTCCGGCTTCGTTAAGCATAACCTCTTCTACCGGGTATTTCCTTCCTCTGGTAGCGGAAATGTTGACCGAATGTATTTTGATTTTTTTTGGCATGGTTTTCAATTTTATCAGAAGCTAAAAATATTCATGTCGAATGTAAGGCATCCAATTCTTCATTTTGCAATCTTCATTAAAGTTATTTCATCTCCGGCTTTCACAGTACCCTGCCTGATTACCCTGGCAAAGATGCCCTCCAGCGGCATTACACAGTTACCAACTTCCCTAAAAATGGCGCAGCCGGTTCCGTGGCATTTCTTGCCGATCTGAGTGATTTCCAGCTCAACATCACCAATTTTAAGATGGTCACCGGGTTTGGTTTCGTAAAGAATAATCCCCTGGGTGGTTATGTTTTCGGCAAACTCACCATAATTTACCTCTCTCTTCGCCTGTTTTCCCCATTTTTCGATGCTTTCTTTAGCCAAAAGACTCACCTGCCTGTGCCAGTCGCCGGCATGGGCATCGCCTGCAACACCTTTCGCGTTTATCGTAATTTCGGGAACAGGTATCTTTATGGTTCCTTTTTCGGTGGAGATATTTACGCTGATTACGCTGATCGACATTTTTTTTACTTTTTCCTGCAAAGATAATGGTTTGGATCAACTCATCCGAAAGATCTGAAATGACCAGATAATAAAACAGAACGTTTCCGAATTTTCATAAGCATTTTATTATTCGAAATCTGATTCAGCATTGTTAAAGATTATCTGCAACTGTAAATACTTTCCTGCCGGATGATGGAATGTTTTCTTTCGTAAATTTGCGACCAATGCGTAAAATCAGTCTCAACGAGAAACTTATTGTATTTTTTATGCTTTTGGGCACCGGGGCCATCGGCATTATTGGTATGTTTTCATACTACAGTGCCCGCGATGCACTGATGGATCGTACCTTTAACCAGCTCATCAGCGTTCGTACCGTTCGAAAGAAACAAATTGAAGCGTTTTTTGCCGACAGGATCAGAGATGTGGAACTAATGGCCTGCGCTGAAGAAGCCAAACACTTACTTCAAATTGCGAATCATGCCGACGGAACCCGTAAAAATGAGGGTCATCTTTATAAAGATAATTTCGACAGGTATTTGATTCAATACCTGAGCAATTGCGGCTATTATACAGGATTGCAGGTGACCGGCAGTGGCGGGAATGGGCTTGCTCTGGCTATTCCGCCAACTGACACATCCTATGTTTTGCAAATTCAGCAAGCCGAAAACCAACCCGCAACCCATGTTTTTGACAGCGTGAAAACCCAAACCGGCGGAATTTTGTATGATTATACCGAAACGTCTGGCAGAGGTTTACTTGTAGCGGCAAACATTGCCGGAAGTGAAGGAATCATTATTCTCAAAATCTCGCCGGAATCTATCAATAAAATCATGCTTGAATCCAGTCCGGAAGATGGATTAGGTGCTTCGGGAGAGTCGTATCTTGTAGGCAGGGACCGGCTTTTCAGAAGTGATTCGCGTTTTTCGAAAGGGGGCGTTCTGAAATTAAAGACAAGCAGTCCTGCTGCATTAATGGCTGTTGCGGGTAATACAGGTACTACCGAATGTACAGATTACAGAGGTATTGGTGTGCTTTCGGCGTTTACACAGCTTAAGGTACCTGGATTGGATTGGATTATACTTGCAGAAATAGATAAAAATGAAGCCTTGATTCCTGTCGATCGCCTGCGTTTGACAATCCTGGTTTTTACACTTCTGACCGGAACTGTTTTTTTTGTTTTAACTTTTCTGTTCGCCCATCGAATCACCAGGCCGCTGATAAAACTAACTAAAGCGGCAACGCGTGTGGGTTCCGGGAATCTGGACATCCTGGTGGAAATTGATAACAACGATGAAATAGGGGAACTGGCAGAATCATTTAATTTTATGATGGCTAAGCTAAAAATGCAGAATGAGCAACTCAACGCCGAACGGGTCGGGCGGCTGAGTTCAGTTATTGATGGACAGGAAATTGAACGGCAGCGCTTTTCGCGTGAGATGCACGATAGTGTTGGCCAGGCCCTCAGCGCAATCCGTCTGCGGTTAGAACTTGCCACACATGCTGATGATCAGAAGAGAAAGATGGTGGTGGATCAAACCAAAACGCTCGTTGACCGGACTATTGATGAGGTAAGAGCGATTTGCCGGTCACTCACACCACCCGCACTTAGCGAATTTGGTCCCATAACGGCAATCAGGAGACTGGCAGAAGACGCAGCTCAACATGCAGGGCTCAAGCTACATTTTAATGTAACCGGAGCCCTGTCGAATCCGGGTGTAAAACCAGGAACCTACCTTTACCGCATCGCCCAGGAAGCAATAAATAATGTAATTAAACATGCGGAAGCCGGAATTCTCGAAATCGACATAATCATTGAGGAGCAATTTCTCAACTTTTCCTGTAAGGATGATGGTAAAGGTTTCGACCCACAGTTGTCGCCATCAGGCAATGGCATTCTGAACATGAAAGAACGAGCATTGTTGATTGACGGCTCTTTCTGCCTGACTTCGGCACCCATGAAGGGAACCCAAATAACTGTTAAAATTCCTTTTTCAAAATATGGAACAGATCAAAATCATCCTGGTTGATGACCACAGGCTCGTAAGAGACGGAATCCATGCCCTTCTTAATGTTACTCCGGATGTGTGTGTAGCAGGCGAAGCCTCCAATGGCGATGAACTATTGGCATTACTCGAAAATGTGAAGCCACACATCGTAATTATGGATGTTTCGTTGCCAGGAAAATCGGGAATTGAACTTACAGCCATCCTTAAACAAAAATATCCCGACATCAGGGTAATCATACTTTCGATGTTTACCAGTGAAGAATTTATTTTTAATGCGCTCAAAGCCGGGGCAAAAGGTTATCTGCCTAAAAACACTTCATTAAATGAACTTAGCAGTGCCATTATGAAGGTCAGGGCAGGAGGTGAGTTTTTCAGTGAACAGATTTCAAATGCCATTCTGAAAAGTTTCTTCAGAAATGCCCGTCCCGGCAATGATGATGATGCCACTCAATATCCCTGCCTTTCGAACCGTGAAAAGGAAATCCTTAAAATGATAGCCGAAGGCTTTTCAAATGCCGAAATAGCCGATAAACTATTTATAAGTTCGGGAACTGTGGGCGCTCACAAAAGCCATATTATGCAAAAGCTTTCGCTGAATACAACGGCCGACTTGATAAAATTTGCCATCCGGAATAATTTTGTGTCTATCTCAAAATAACCGATTCCGGTTTTAGTTAAAATTACCTCCCATTTTTAAAAACTCCAGGTAATTGTATTTTGCGTTTTGATTATTCCCTCCAGGTATGTTGCGTAAATCACCTACGAAAAATTAAAAGATCATTTATGTCGATTTAAACCCTGGTTTATTGTTTCATAGTCAGTTTCAGGGAATCTTTGCATACATTATGCATTAACCGGATTGACGTATGAAATTAAACAAAATCTATTATTTAACAGTATTATGTGTGCTGTTTACCAGCGCTTTATATGTTCGTGCCCAGGAAAGCAAGGTTAAGCTGAATGTTGCTGCCGATATAGTAAGCCGTTACGTATGGCGAGGACTTGATTACGGAGCTTCGCCAAATATTCAGCCCACATTGTCACTGACTGCCGGGAATTTCGAAGTTGGTTCCTGGGGAGCCATCAGCACACTGGCAACCTATTCCGAGATTGACCTTTATGCCAAATATTCATTTAGCAATTTTAGTATTGGGGTCACCGACTATTTTTTCCCTGCCGATGGTATTCCTGCAACCGAAGGTTTGAAGTACTTCAACTGGACGAACTCTTCAACAGGGCATCTTATCGAAACTTTCGGCCAATATAAAGGTGGCAAAAAGCTCCCGGTAAGTTTGCTTGCCAGTGTGATGGTTTACGGCAACGACAAGGATTACGATAATTTTGATGTTAATGCTGTCACTCAGGATACGACCTACAAAAACAATTATTCGGCCTATTTTGAACTGGGCTACAGCTTCAACGTTAAAGGACAAGCCCTGGATGCTTTTGTTGGATTTACTCCCGATGCAGGACTTTACGGTAATAAGGCGGGTGTTGTAAATGCCGGGATTTCGACAGGCAAGAATGTCGTAATTACCGATAAATTTGAATTGCCTGTTAAAGTATCACTTATCACCAATCCAGTTACACAGAATATCTATTTTGTTTTAGGAATTACTTTATAAACTAACAACTTAATCTTTTTCATTATGATCGACACTGGCTCAACCGGGTTTATGCTGCTCGCCTGTAGCTTAGTCATGCTGATGACTCCCGGACTTGCATTCTTTTATGGCGGACTCGCAACCAAGCGCAACATCCTTGGTATTATGATCCAAAGTTTTGTTTCGCTTGGATGGACTACAGTATTGTGGTTTATTTTCGGTTATTCGTTATGTTTCAGTGGCGGAGAAGGCGGAATATTCGGTAATTTCGACAAGATATTCCTGAATGGCGTCTCCATTGATTCGATGTATTCGAATGGAAAAATTCCCGAAATTGTTTTTGTCGCTTACCAGATGATGTTTGCCATCATTACTCCGGCACTTATTACAGGTGCATTTGTTAACCGTGTTACTTTTAAGTCGTACATGATTTTTCTTACGGTATGGCAGGTGTTTGTGTATTATCCTTTCGTACATATGATTTGGGGCGGTGGATTACTTGCCGAATGGGGAGTTCTCGACTTTGCAGGTGGAATCGTTGTTCATGCTACGGCCGGATTTGCCGCACTTGCCTCAGTATTTTATGTTGGCGCCAGAGTCGATAAAAACTCTACACCAAACAGCATTCCTTTGGTTGCTATCGGTAGTGGGCTTTTATGGTTTGGCTGGTACGGTTTTAATGCAGGAAGCGAAGTTGCTGTTGATAATATTACCGCGATCGCTTTTTTAAACACGGATGTAGCAGCTTCATTTGCAACCGTTGCATGGGTCATTATTGAATGGTCGAGAGAAAGGAAACCAAAGTTTGTGGGATTACTCACCGGCTCAATTGCAGGTTTGGCAACCATTACGCCATGTGCCGGGTACGTTCCTCTTTGGGCTGCTGCACTCATTGGTACCCTGGCTGGTATTGTTTGTTATATGGCTGTTCAGCTTAAAAACAAAATGAAGTGGGATGACGCACTTGATGTATGGGGAGTTCACGGAGTTGGTGGTGTATTGGGTACAATTTTACTCGGCGTTTTCGCTACAAAAATGATCAATCCCAACGGTGCTGATGGATTGCTCACCGGTGACAGCACATTTTTTATTAAACAGGTAGTTGCTGTTGTCATTGCCTCGGCTTATGCATTTATTTTTACCTATGTCGGGCTTGCAGTAATAAATCTCATCACCCGGGTCAGGGTTTCGGAAGATGAGGAAATAGCAGGGCTTGATACATCAATTCATGGTGAAAGAGCTTATGACGACGGAGCTCTATAAATGATTTTTGTAATTTGAAGTTCAAAACCCGGTCAATTGGCCGGGTTTTGTGTTTTATGGCCGAACTTTTTTATGCGCCTATAAAGAATTTATTGATTTTCATGGTTTCGTCTCAATTATAACCTGTTTCACATTCTTTTTTCGTATATTTGAAACAATAATTGTAAGCTGACATATTTGTTTGATAGTAAAAAGTTAAATATTATGAAAAATCTGCTAAAACTCACTCTTTTACTTATGTTTTCATTAGCAAGTGTTTACCTGTTTTCTCAGAATTACTGCAAGGTTCTGAAACCCGAAATTGCCGGAAATTACCTAGGGAAATGTAAAAATGGTCTGGCACATGGTAAGGGGAAGGCTGTTGGGAAAGACACCTATGAAGGCCAGTTTAATAAGGGACTTCCGGATGGAAAAGGAACCTACACCTGGTCAACAGGGGAAGTGTACAAAGGAGAATGGAAAGATGGATTCCAGGAGGGAGAAGGCCAGTACAAATTTAAGAAAAACGGAAACGACACCACAATTTCCGGCATCTGGATTAAAGATGTTTATACCGGGCCAAGACCTGTAAAGCCGCGAATTAAAAACAGTCTTGGCGTGGACAGGTATAATTTCATGCGCATGAGTGATATAAAAAACCGTATTCTGATCGATTTTTATCAGAATGGTGCGCGCAATACAGGCATCCAAAACCTTATGATGACGACTACCAGCGGATACGAAACCAGCGTGGGCCAATCAGTCGGATACGATGGAGTTACTTTTCCGGTAACCATAAAACTTAATTATACCACCTGGAATAAGCTTCGAACCTCACAGAACTACATTATTTTCGAATTTGAAATTACCGAACCCGGCGACTGGAAAGTGGAAGTTTATAATTAAGGGATATCTGAAGTCAGAGGGACGGCTCGCCTTGGTCCTGAATTTCGTTTACAATAAATGATGGCTTTGGGAAAAAGCTAAATTATTGTCCGGACATCTCAACATCAAAAATGAAAATTCCCTTCAGATAAGCGCTGAAGATATCACTCTCATTTTTCCGGGAAAAAAACATTTGGATATTAAAAAACCGGTATTTTTGAGACCTTTCTTATAACAACAAATGTAATTTGCAGTTACCGCTTTCGATAGTATTTTTATAAAATTCAATTGGTATGTCAGCAGAAAAATTCAGTGAAGAAATTCAATCCGCTTTTTCTTTTTCGGGTAAAAACATTGTTCTTGGTGGGGCTGTCTTTAATAAAAAGCCGGTTACCGGAATCAGTGTTAAAATCCCATTGTCGATTGTTAACAGGCACGGATTAATTGCAGGTGCAACTGGTACGGGGAAAACAAAAACCATCCAGCGGTTTGCAGAAGCTTTATCAGAAAATGGTGTAAATGTTTTGATGATGGATATCAAGGGTGATATTAGTGGCATTTCAAAGCCTGGCAACGAAAATCCTAAAGTCAGGGAAAGAATGAATCTCATTGGAGTTCCCTGGATGCCTGCCGAATATCCCACCGAACTGATGACAATTTCGAACGAAAAAGGCCTGCGGCTCAGGGCCACAGTTTCGGAATTTGGCCCCGTTCTTTTATCGAAAATCCTTGAACTTAACGACAACCAGGAAGGTGCAGTCGCAATTATCTTTAAATATTGTGATGATAATAAATTACCCCTGCTCGACATAAAGGATATCAGGGCCGCGCTTCAGCACCTCATGGAAGGAGAAGGGAAAAGAGAGATACAGGAAAATTATGGCGCCATCACATCGGCCACATCCGGTGTTTTGATGCGGAAACTACTTGAACTCGAACAACAGGGTGGAGATAAATTTTTTGGAGAAAAATCCTTCGAGGTCGAAGATCTTATGCAAAAAGACAAAGATGGCAAGGCATATATAAATATTTTAAGACTCACCGATATCCAGGACAGACCTAAATTATTCTCTACCTTTATGATGTGCCTGCTGGCAGAGATTTACAATAAATTTCCGGAAGCTGGAGATAAAGGAGAACCCAAACTTGTGATTTTCATCGACGAAGCACACCTCTTTTTCAAGGAGGCCTCCAAGGCATTGATGCAGCAACTCGAAACGATTATCAAACTTATCCGGAGCAAAGGCGTGGGTGTTTTTTTCTGTACGCAGGCGCCCACCGATATTCCGGATATAATTTTAAGCCAGCTCGGCACCAAAATTCAACATGCCTTGCGGGCATTTACCGCTAAAGACAGAAAAGAAATTAAATTGGTCGCCGAAAATTTTCCGATGACTGATTTTTACCGGACCGACCAGCTTATTACCGAACTGGGAATTGGTGAAGCGCTGGTTACAGTTCTGAACGAAAAAGGAACGCCAACACCGCTTGTTCACACGATGATGTGTGCACCACAGTCGAGAATGGATGTGCTTACAGCGGCTGAACAGGACGAAAAAGTCGCTTTTTCATCGATAGCTGAGATTTATAATGAGGTTATTGATCGCAGGAGTGCATACGAAATGCTGAAAGGCAAAATGGTTTCAGAAGATACAAATACTCAGTTTGAAAATCTCAGAAAGGAAAAGCCAGTCGGGGAAAAATCAACAGAGTTGGTTGATACAATTAAAGACATGGCAAACAGTAGTATAGGAAGAACTATTGGACGTGAATTAATCAGAGGTCTTTTTGGTGTTTTAACCGGCAAACCACCCCGCCAAACCACAGGAAGGAGAATTAATAATTTTTTCTGATTCAGAGAACCTTCATATCAATTGCAGGAACAGGTGAATTTAATGACTGATCTGAGAAATTCCCGCTGGAGTATAATTTTACAGGAATCGCACCACTTTTGCCTGTATCCGGAATTGTTTGCCATGGCGATCGATCCACAAATTACGAATGTCGCCGGGGTTTCCCCTGAGGGCATCTACAACCGTTCCCATTGTAGCACCTTTTGTTTGTAAATCTTCTATTCTAGTGAGGATATCCCCGGGTTCGATCCCTTCTACGAATATTTTACCATCCCTGGCGGCAAATCCAACAACCTGGTAAGTGCTGTCTGCAAGCTGGCGAACGGAAAGCCCCACAATATCCATATCATGACTATCGAATTCGGCGCCTTTTTCAAAGTACATCAAACGATTAACATAGTCAATTTCAATACGAAATGCTTTAAATGCATTCGGACCCAGGAAACCATCCACTGGCCTTAGTGTTTTTTTTGAGTACCATGCGCCCAATGATAATCCACCCTGAAAGATATTTGGAACGCCAACAATTCCAACATCCTTTAGCTGTAATTGACCCAGCATTAATTCCGGGATACGTGCAACCGTAAACAATTGTTCATCAGGAGGCCACCATCCCCACATATTCGCGCATCCGGTTGTGCCGGTAATTCTTGGCCATTCGGGGTGTAAATCTGTGAAAGTTGTCAGTATATCATCAGAAATAAAACTATACGATGCTCCAATATCAAAAGCAAAACTCAGGCTATCTCTGTTAATGACCACATCAAGCTGGACAATCCCCGTTTCCGGGTTAATGACAATCGGACAAGACATACCGTGGGGCTGTAGGCTTCCCGGAATTGCAAAAGAGGTCATCTGCTTTGGATAATCAAAAATTATCTGGTACTTTTTCAAAACGGATGAAGGCAGATTCGCATCAATATGCATTGTACTAAACATCCACGAAGGCTGGCGCATCACTTTTACCTTAACATCATCAAAATCAAGTTTCATTCCACCAACACAAATTTCCGATGGGGGCTTTACTTCAATACCCGAATTTACAATGCCTGAAATATCGATTCCCAAATCACGCGCTAGCGGTTCGCTCATATAAAAGATTGGAAAACCGGAGTCGATCCAAAGCCTTACTTTTTTCCATTTCCCGTCATCCTTTTTAACCTCAGCTTCAACAATCATTCTGTTGTGATCGGAAATCATTGGCACTGAAACTGATGTGAGATTATTTTCCTGACAATTGGTTTCAAGAGATAATGCCAGTAAGCAAACAAAAAGAAAAGTATTTAAGACAGTTTTCATAGATTATTCGGATTTACTTAGGTTTATCAGCCCAATGAAATATGAAAAGTTATTACAATTTGCTTTTTTCGAGAAATGCCGGAAACACGAACCTTTTTATTCCCTGAAATTTTTCAAGGACTTTGTCTGTTTCATGTCTTTTTCTATTTAAGTCATTCAGGGCTTTCAACAGTGAATGAAACTTAACGGATTACTTTTTTTTCATCTCTGCATAATTGGGCTCCCAGATCACGTTAAGTATTTTCCAGCCTTTTCCGGTTCTCGCCAGATGAAGATAGTCGATGTATTCCTTGCTTACACAGGTGGCACTGGCGATATTTTTCCCCAATTCAGCAATTGTAATTTTGTTTTCAAACTTTTGATCCTCTTTTGGAGCATTTTTCTGGTAAGAAGTCCATGTTACCATATCTTTATAAGAAGCGCTAAGCAGGTCGTTACCCTTACCACTTCTCGAAGGAACAATGCCCCGTTTTGCCAACTGAGGATGCAGGCTTTGTGCCATACGTGCCGTATCACCGGTATCCCAGCCTTCAATATAGTTTAAAACGATTTCGCGTATTGCCGTGGAATCTGGTTTTGTCTGTGCTTCCACTGAAACCTGGAAAAACACGGACAAACTAAGTAATAAGATTAAATTTTTCATTTTTCGTTTTGTTTTTAATGATTGTATCGAAAAAGCATTCAATATATTCTGCTTTGTAAATGAAGGCACTCCTGGCCGTATTGGCCTGGTGTTTAACCGGTTTTAATCAGCCCAAAGGTTGTGCCATTCAATTTAAATTATTGATTATGTGTGTGATAAGTTATTAATCTAAATGTCAGGATAAATGGATTGCATTAGTTTCGTTCATATGATGCACGCTTCCGAACAATCGAGCGTTCCACAATTTAATTTCTCATTTGTACCTGGAATTGGCCAGGTTGATGACCATTTCGAATGTAGAAGGGATTAAGAACAAGCAGTCATATCAGTAGTAATTCCATAATGGCATTTACTAAAAAGTGATTACCACCTTTTAAATGGTAAAATTTTTAGAGCATATAAGAAGCCGGAGGAATATGATTTCCCACCCAAATTTTTCATCTTCAATACAGGTTGGATCTATTCAGGAACTATTTCGAATAAATCATTTTTTTCGTTAGGCTATATTGATCCGAAAACAGCGAATAATAGTAAACTCCAGACGATAAATTGTACTTTTCAGGTGCGAATTGTATTGCGTGTTTCCCAAATTGTTAAAAGCTACAAAAAAGAAGTAGAAAGTTTTTCTGAAATGCTATTCTGGTGATGATTCCCAGCTTTGATTTTATTATTGCCAGGGGTGAGGGGTCAGTTGGATTTCTTCGGCTACTTTTCAAAGATGGAATAATCTTTTAAGAGCATTTAGGAACAAGGATATTTTCAGTAGCTTCTGTAGTTCCTAAAGGGTGATACCGGAAATATATTATTGCTGATATTGAAAAGAGGCTGTTTCAATTAATAGATTCTGAAACAGCCTCTTTGTTGAGATGCTGATCTTACAAGATGATCGGGGTCATTATTTGACAATCAGCTTTTGCGTTTCAGTTACCTGATTGGTTGTAACCTTGATATAGTAAATCCCTGCAGGCAAGGATTCAATATTAATCATTTGTTTGCCTATGATTTCATTGGCGGTATAAACCTGCTGGCCCATCTGGTTTAAGATTTCACAGCGGGTAACGCCATCACCAATGATGGTTAGCTGGTCGCTTGCCGGATTAGGGTAAATCAGGTAAGAATCATTTCCAATTGTTCCTATACCAGTAATACTTTCAATTGATGTAGGTTGCATGTAAAATGTGTATCCTTTGTTTACACCAGCCACAACCGGGAGGTTATTTACAGTTGCCGGTTGATAACCTTCTGCTGTGCAGGTAACGTCATAGTTGCCAGCTGGAAGCAGAATTGAATAGTAAGCCCCAAAAGGAGTCATAATGGTCAATGCTCCATTATCGGTGCCGGCTGCTGTAATGGTAGCTTCGCTGAGAGTCAGATTTGTTACCGCGTCGCGAACGAAACCATGGATTTTTCCGACAGTTCCATCAATGGCGATTTGTACGGGACCTGCCGGTGTGGATTCTCCATTATCGTAAACTGCCGTTACTGAATAGATGTGTGTTCCTGCCACAACATTTTCGTCGGTATATGTAGTTTCTGTGATTGCCGAAAGGGTGATCAGCTGATTATCGCGGTAAACATTGTATCCAAGTGGTACGACGTTAAGCGGAGCATTCCAGGTAAGTGTTACATTGGTAAGGTCAACTGTAGCTTCAAGATTTGTGGGAGGATCAAGCCCGGGAATACTTCCTTCGGTGACACTTATATTATCGATGGCCCACCAATAATCATAATCGCCAATAAAATTCCATTTTACCCAAACTTTGGCCTGATTTGCAGCAACTTCAGAGATGTCGAATTCTATAGTGACAGCAGGGTTAGGATAACCATTGTTTACATCAATCACATAAATTGCCGTCCAGTCGGTACCATTGTTACTTACAGATAAAGTACCGACAGAAGTCTGATATTGGCGGAAGGACTGATCAAATTTTAATACAACATTTGAAGCTGAACTACAGTCGATTGGAGGAGTGATCAGGTCGGCATCCTGAGCAGCACCACTACCATAAGAATCGCTGTCGAGAATTGCGAAGTCGGTATCGAAACCGGCGCCTGTAATATCCCGGCCACCCGGATTGTCGAATTGCCATACAAGGTCATTTCCGGCATTATCGATATTTTGCCAGTCAGCAGGCAGTTGCTGACCAGTAAAATCCTGTGAAAAAGGCAGCGTATAACTTGGCAAGGCTTCTTCGCCATATTTGTACACGGAGTATCCGCGCGTACCTGCATAAATTACATCTGCACTGCTTCCATAAACAAGATCCCATATTGCAATTGTTGAAATTCCCTGGTTGAAGGCTTCCCAGGTCTGACCCTCATCTGCACTATGGAATACGCCATTGCCGGCTCCTGCATAAACATTTGTTCCGCGGGAACCCAAAACACTCCACGACAGCCCGGTCAACTGAGGACATATCGTGTATGCTGCTCCGTCGGCTGATTTGTAAATGCCTTTATCGGTTGACATATACACCATCTGGTCAAGACCATTACCAGCCTTACGTATCGATAAATCGGTAAAATAGCTTTCTGTTGTAAAACCAGTTGAAGCTGTAAAAGTTGCACCAAGGTCGTCAGAATAATAAGATGTAGTTCCCATTTGTTCGTAAATCAACAATACCCTGAGGTCGTCGGTGGTGTTTTTACACAGGCTAAAACGTGGATACAAGGCAAACGGGAGCCCTGTTGCTGCGGTCCAGTTTGTGCCGCCATCCGTCGTGAATTTAACCGGGCCCATTGTTCCGCCTACCCACATCATGTCAGGATTGGTCCAGTCGATCATAGTACCAGTGTAAGTGGTTGTTTCCATATCCAGAACGTTCCAGTTTTCACCAAAATCATTGGTAACATAAACCCCATTGTTTGTGCCTACCAACATGCGGTTTACCTGCCAGTCTTCGTGATTTGTCGGTGAAAAGGAGTAAGCCCACCAACCCAAAAGGCCATTGGATTTATTTTCCCATGTTTCGCCCATATCTTTTGAGACCCATATTCCACTGCCTTCAGATCCGGCCCACAACTCATTCCTGTCGGCATAATAAACCGTGGTGTGAACATAAGCATTATTAAGTCCCTGAACGCTTAATGAATAGGTTTGGCCGTTACCCAAAAAGATAGAGCCCCAGTTACCAAACAAGGCACCTGCATCAGATGAACCGATAGCCTGCCAGGTTTTTTCGATGAAAGTTACATTTGCCAGTGTCCATGTATCACCGTTATTGGTACTTTCGTACACACTACCATTGTAAATTACAGCAAAATACTTATTGTCGTGTTTCACAATACCTCTTACAAAGTTGCCTGTGGCTTGAACATTTGTCCAGTTTGCGCCACCATCTGTCGATTTAAAGATGCCGTTATCAGAACCTAATAAAATGAAATCGGCGTCGGCAGGATCTACATAAACCCCATAACATTGACCCGATGAAGCAGGATTGATGGCTGTCCATGTGGCGCCATCGGAGCTGGTAAATAATCCCGATCCGCTGGTTCCCGACATGGCAAGGAACATCAATCCGGGATTAGCTGCTGAAACTGCAAAATCTTTCATATAACCTGTAGAGAGGTTAGTAGCAACCCAATTGGCGCCACCGTCGGTGGAATACTTTACGCCCTGATTGGAAGCAATACCTGCTATCATTACATTGGGGTTAGCAGTTTGAACACCAACACCAATTATTGTGGTGCTAGGGTAGGCAATCTGTAACCAGGTGGCTCCACCATCGGTAGATTTGTAAATACCATACTTGCCACCGGCAAAGAATGTTCCGCTTTGCGAAGGATGTGCATACACTCCGTACATAAGCTTATTAATCATACCTGAAGCATTCCAGGTTTGGCCACCGTCATTGGAGAACCACATGCCACCGTTTGAAGCTACGGAACTTCCGCAAGCTACTACAACATGCATCCCATTGGTTTTGTCGGTTGCAAAACCACGGATGTTTCCACCCCATGGGCCTTTCGACATCCATTCCGACCGGAATTCGGCTTGCCCCTGAACAGACGTAATTGTTTGTTGCTGCAAACCCTCTGCAATAATTGCCTCAGGAGGAATGATATCCCCGTTCAGATCGAAGCGTGTCGTTTTTTGAGCTGTTCCGAAATTAAACAGAACAACTGCTGAAATCAGTACGAATAAAAAATGTTTCATAAAACTGTAAGGTTTTTAGTGAAAAAATTAGTGAATTAAAGTTATCAAAAAAGTAAAAAATAACAGCACATTTATATGAGATATAATATCAAAAATCGACCAAAATTTTTGTTTCTATGCCATTTATTTCGATTATCAATTTTGTTATTTTTTTAGGGACTAATTCCGACCGCCAATAAAACAACCTGTGACCACTCCTTTTTCCCACATTTTATAGTAATGTGGTGAAAATTCTCTTTGGTAGGTAATCCTTTATAAACCAAAATACCCTTTTCTAAAAAAGTGACTGGCTTAAAGTTTATTCGGGTAATTTACTGACCGCCTATTTTTTACACACCCGAAAACGATGAAACCGTTAGCTGTTGATAAAGGAAAAAACATCGATTTTTTAATTGGCAGGTCCGTTGGGTCAGCGTCTTGAGTATGCGTATAATGATCATTTTTTAGTTTTAATTTGTATTTGAGATAGAATTATTAACCCAACAAAGTAAACAGTAATTTCGATGAATTACAAGTTTAGTTTCATCAATTTTCATCTCTTTCCGGCGACTGTAGCGGCATGGAAATATTTTGGGGAGGCCGGGTTTTGTAATTCACAACATCATCATCAAACAGGCGGTGAAATGGTATTTTGCTTTTTATCGAAAGCCTCATCCCTGAAAGATGGATTGCAACTGCCAATTTTTAGCAACAATAATTTGATCGTTGTAGGGAAAACTTACTTGTTACAATACCTTTTAATCACGCTATAAGCTTGTTGCACACCAAGTTCTCCGGCCTTACTCAGGTCGAGGCACGCATCTTTGGTGTTTTTGAGGAAGATTAAAGTGATGGCCCGGTTATAATACGCTTCTGCAAAATTGGGATCGATAGCAACGGCAACGGAATAATCTCGGACAGCACCTTCAAAATCGTGGATGCGGTTTTTGATATTACCCCGGTTATAGTAAGCAAAACTCATGTTATGGTCGAGTTGTATAACCCGGTCGTAATCCTGGAGTACTGCCGAAAAATCGGGTGTACGTTTAACCGGTTCTATGGTATTTAAAGGAGCACCACCCATACTGATGGTAATCTGGGGTGTAGATTCTTCGATCGAAAACTGGTGTTCGGCAAGTTCGAAACCGACATTTGCACGGTTAAAGTAAGCTTCGAGATAATTGGGATTAAGTTCGACCGCTCGGTCGAACGAAATTTTTGCCTCACCATAATTCATCAGCATGTCGTCGATGGTTCCCATCCAAAAATAGTTTTCCGAATTAAAAGGATCATAATATAAAACACTGTCGGCTTTAGCGGTGAGGTAATGCACATCATTTTCCTTTAACAGATGCCGGTGGGAAGAAATCCCCAATGAAAAGTTCCGGTTGTTGTTACCGAATTTATCCAGGACGGGATACCGATAGCTGGTTTCCTTTTGTTCGGAAATAACCGAATCGGCGGCAAAATACTGAATACTGAAATTTGGCAGGAGTTGAATAAGAATCTGGCGGTTTTGAATGCGTCCGCCTGTAACATTATCCGAATTGAAGTCGGCTTCAAATTCGATCATTTTCTGCAGATAGGTCGAATCGGCTGTATAACGCCTGTTAATCAGTCCGAAATCCTGCCCTGAGTTTACGGCATTAATAATGGCGATAGCAAGATCATAATCCTCTTTTGCCCCCTGTCGGTCGCCGGATTCCTGTTTGGCCCAGGAGCGCCGCATGAAAGCCGCCGCAAAATCAGGGAAAAGATCAATAGCTTGCGTAAAGTCATCGATGGCGCCTTTGTAATTTTTTAACTGGATTTTAGCGTCACCCCGGTTGTACCAGGAGTAAATATTTTCGGGATTAATTTTAAGAACCTGGTTTAAATCGTCGAGCGCTTTGGAATATTCTTTTCGTTGCGACCAGATCATTGCACGGTTATAATAAGTAAGATCATTCATGGGATCGAGTTGTATTACCTTATTATAATCTTTAATAGCGGCAGTAGTATCTCCTGATTTAATCCGGGAAAAAGCCCTATAATAGTAAACCAGCGGATTGTTTTCGTCGATTTTGATGGCCTGGTCGAAATCTTTCATCGCCCCTTCATTATCTCCAATTTCATTCTTAAACTTACCCCGCTCGATGAAGGCCTCTTTATTAAAAAAATTCATTTTGATGGCCCGGTTACAATCGGTAATAGCGCCCTGGAAATCCTCGAGCCTGCTTTTGGCGATGGCGCGTATGTAGTAAAAATCTTCCTCTGCGGGATTTATAAGGATTGCTGTATCCAGACTTGCAATAGCCCCTTTGTAATCCTGTAGTTTCATTTGTGTGATTCCGCGGCTCCGATAAACGAACGGATTATTCGGACTTCGTTCGATCGATTTCCTGAAATCCTCAAGGGCACTGTAATAATCGAACATATTCGATTTGGCGGCTCCCCTGAAATGATAGGCATCCGGGTTGTACGGATCGAGTGTAATCGCACGGGTAAAATCGAAATCAGCTCCCCGGTAATCGCCGAGGTTGAATTTGCATAACCCCCGATAGACATGCGGATAGGGTAAATCGGGTCGATAGCGGATAAGTACATTAAATGTCTGGATGGCCTGTGTGTAATCGTTAGTGTTGTATTCGCCAATTCCTTTATTCATGTAATATTCAACATTTAGCTGACCCTTAACCTGTAAACCGGCTAAGACAAGGTAAAGGATGACGGCTGATGTCAGAATTTTTTTTAACATAAAGTTTTGGTAATGTTTATAAATGTCAGTTTCAGATGTCTTTTTTACTTTTTTCGATCAGATGAATTCCGGAAATCACCATATTCTTATCGACAGCCTTGCACATGTCGTAAATTGTAAGCAAGGCCACACCAACAGCGGTAAGCGCTTCCATTTCGATTCCGGTTTTTCCGGTGCATCTCGCTTCACTGTTAACTTTAACACCCTCACTTATTAATTCGGTTTTGACATCAATTTTAGTAATGAGCAAAGGATGGCAAAGCGGGATCAATTCACTGGTTTTCTTACCTCCCTGTATTCCGGCAATCTCAGCAACTGTAAGAACATCGCCCTTTTTCATTCCGTTTTCATGAATGAGTTTTACCGTCGCGGCCGAAAGACTAATAAATCCTTCGGCCCTGGCTATTCGCTGCTGATCGGGTTTCTGGCCAACATCAACCATGTTAGCTTTTCCTTTTTCGTCGGTATGAGAGAGTTCTGGCATTAAATTAATTTTTAATTAAATTTGTTTAACCGGAAGACCAAAAACGGGAAAATGAAACAAGAATCAGTCCTAAAAATTCATTGTTGGAAGCTATCTGCAGTCCGGTTAGCTTTCGTTTTTTGATTTTTTTTTTTAACCTCCAATATTACTAAAACCATTAACATGGTTCATTGAGCCGGCTTCTGGTTTTTCACCCAAGGCTAACATGATGGCTTTTTCGACACCAAGTTCCCTCACATCAAAGTCGAGATCGCTGAAAAGGCAGGGTTTAATCTTGCCACTGGCCGTCAGGCGCAGACGGTTACACAATTTACAATTGCCTCCAACCCCACCCTCGACAATTCCAAAATCGCCGGTTTCGAGATCCATCTCACGGATGAATCGAACCTGCAAACCATTTTCATTGGCAAATGCTTTAACCTGTTGCGCATCCGGCTCATTTGAATTATTTTTTACGACACAATTAATTTTGACCGGATAGAGGCCGGCATTCCTGGCCGCTTCGATACCGCGTAATACCGGCCGGATATCTCCGGTTCTGGTTATTTGCCTGTATTTTTCAGGATGAATCGTGTCGAGGCTGATATTAACCCGCTGAAGTCCTGCGTCGGCAAGCGGTTTGGCAAAAGTTTCGAGAAATGTCCCGTTGGTGGTCATGCTGAAATCACGGATCCCATCGATCTGCGCAATCATTTTTACAAGATCAGCAATTCCTTTTCTTACCAAAGGTTCACCGCCGGTAATTCTTATTTTATCAACCCCTAACCGGACAGCGGTCCCGGCGACTTCCACGATTTCATCAAAAGTTAAAATATCCGCATGGCGAAGCAGGGGCACACCTTCGGTTGGCATACAATAAATGCAGCGAAGATTACATCTGTCGGTTACCGATATCCGTAAATAATTTATTTTCCTGTTAAATCTGTCGTACATCAACCAAAGTCCCTTCCGAAAGTTTAGTCTCGCCAATCTCAATGGCCACGATGCTATCGGCAAAAATATAAGAATGAATATGTGCCGAACCATGATATTCGACCGGGTAAACCTTGCCCGACCTGATAAAAGCCGGCAGAAAGGATTTTCGTTTTGTCTGACGCCGGGTATATTCAGCACCCATTGGAAGTTTGATTTCCAATGGTTTGAACGCACATCCCATCAAAGCAAAAATGAGTGGTTTTACCAACAACTCAAACTGGACAAAAGAAGAAACAGGGTTTCCGGGAAGACCAAAAAGATACTTATCAGCCATAATCCCAAAAACCGTTGGTCGTCCGGGTTGTACGGCCATTCTTTTAAATAGCATGGATATACCGGTTTCTTTAAGGATTTTGGGGACAAAGTCGAAATCACCCATCGAAACGCCTCCAGTAAGCAACACGATATTGCTGTTTTCGAGTGCTTTGGTGATGATTTGCCTGGTTGCCGTTTCGTTGTCGGGGGCTATGCCAAAATATTGAGGAATAGCCCCTGTTTTTTGGACCTGGGCTATCAATTGTGCGGCATTGCTGTTTCTGATCTGCGATTTTGCAGGTTTTTGTTCCGGCTCTACCAATTCATCGCCAGTCGAAATTATGCCCACGATTGGTTGGCGGTAAACTTCGGGATTAACGCATCCAACAGAAGCCAAAACTGCAATTTCCTGTGGACGGATCATGGTTCCCTTTTTCAAGACGAGATCACCCTTCCGGATATCTTCGCCCATTTTGCAAATATTTACGGCTGTTTTTTCCCCGACAAACCTGATGTGGTTTTCGGTGGGTTCGACGATATCTTCAACCATGATTACGATATCGGCACCTTCGGGAACCATGCCTCCGGTCATCAGTTTGGCGCATTTGCCTTTGCTGATGGTTTTTTCGGGAACTTTCCCAGCCGGAATAATTTCGATCACTTCGAGTTCATCATTTAGATCTGCCTTCCGGCAGGCGAAACCGTCAACAGCTGATTTATCAAAGGGTGGCATATCCATGTCAGAAGTTATATCGGTGGTTAAAATTCTGCCCAATGATGCTTCCAGTTTTACCTTCCCGGTGGCAAGGACGACAGCGGAACCAACAACTTTTTTGTATGCTTCCTCAAACGCGATCATCTCATATTGCTTCATGCCTGCAAAAGTATTAAATCCTCAAAACGCAGAATCCGGCTAAAGTGTTGTAAATGGTTAAATTTCGATGTGAAAAAGTTGAAATGAGGTGAAAAGTCGATTGATACATTTAAAAATTATTCTGGTATGTCGTGGAGGATATCCAGTAGAAACCAGTAAATATTTTCAATATTATCAATCTGGAACCTTCCGTAATTAATTATTTCTTCAACGATGATGTTCTTTTCGAATTGGTTATCCGATACAGCATATTTTAAAAACTCATTTACAGCCCATACATCACTTTTAACGTTAGCAATTGCTGAAGAACCGGCTACTGCCAGTTTATCAGCAACATTGGCCAGTTCAAAATTCCCTTTAAGGCCAGGATGGTAAAAATACATCTCTGAAAAAACATCCGAAAGATCATTCAATTTTCCAGCCAGTTGCCCCACCTTTCCGGATGGGTCAGTTTTTCGCTCGATCAGACGCTGCAAATATGCACGAAGGCCAACATCATGGTAAAGAATCAGGCTTTCAACCGAGGAGCCGCACTTCTCTACGAAATTTAAAAATCCGTCATCGGAATTTTCAACCGGGTTTTCGTTAAACCAAAAATCGGTTTTCAGGGAGCCGTTTTGAAAGGAAAGAAATCCTAAACACACCGGAACGACATCGTATGGTCTGAATTTTTCAAAAACAGGAACTGCCGGCCTGTGACCTAAAAACCAGAAAAAGCCATTTTTTCCACTATGTTTTTGCATGAACAAACCGAGTTTTTCTTTGTCGTAAAATGGCTTTTGCGTTTTGACAGCTGCAAGTTCTATGCGTTTTTTTAAATCGATTGCGTCTTCAGTATTTTCGGGAATTTCTTCAGGTAAGCGTATCCCATTTCGATAAAACACAAATTTTTCTTCATCCGAAAATGTTGAAAGTTCGAAAATGGAACCTTTCGGAATCTTTTTCCAGCAATGGCCAATAAAATCGCAGGGGTAAGGGTGGTTGCAATGCAGGCCGATGTCAATTTCTGGCGATTTCTTCAGGCTAATGATGTGCTTAAGCTCTGAAATTTTCCCGGCAACAAAATCCTGCAGTTCAGTTATTTTAGTTGTGACATCCACGAAAGTGAATAATTCAGCCAGGTTTAATTGCTCATTAAATTCATAGCCGCCGTTAATGTGAACCAGGTAAAACTTATCGATGTCGATACCTGAATTTTTCAGGACATAATATTGGAGCGCAGCATCCATAAAATATATTTCGGAAAGATTCCTTGAACTTTTAATTTCATAAGCATTCCATTTGCCGTTTACTTTGGCAAGAATGTCCAGGAATATCAACATCCTGTCGAACTGAAACGCTGCCTCATAAATTACGCTTGAACTACCAGTATTTATGATTTCGAGTGTTTTCGAAACGGATTTGAGGTATTGAAAAGGCGAACCGGGCTGGCAATTGACCCCGCCAGGAAAAAATGTTTGAGCAAGAACCCCAACGTCAGTTCCCCTTACAAAAATTGCCCGTCGTTCGGGAGGCAAAGGGTCGCGGAGAAAATAGCGGTTTTTATACAGATAGAGCGATTTATGGCATTGAAGCCCACGAATAAAGGTAGATTTAGACAACAAATGTTTTTCCATAAACTTTAACTTAGCAGGTGAAAATGCAAATCTAAACATTTGTTTATTCAGCATTCGATGCATATTTACAGTGAGATTTGTAATGTCAAGCTAACGTTATTTTATGAACTAGGGCAACAAAACCCTTACATTTACTGTTTTCTATCTATATTTGTACGGTTATTCCAATATAAATTTATTAAAATTAATAATTATGAAATCAAGACTCTTCGTATTATTCGTGGCAGCGGCAAGCGCATTTATGTTGCAAAGCTGCGAAGACACCAGTATTTTAGACGTAACCCAGACTTTGACCTATTCGTATGAAGTTCAGGTTGTAGGTGTGGATACCGTGTTTACAAATACCCAGGTGGTTGACCTTGCCGCAGAAGACAGTATTATTGCTGAATACGGTAGCAAAATCAAGGAAATCAATGTACAGGAAGTTAAATACTGGCTCACTACTTTCGAAGGTGCCGATGACCAGTCAATCATTGAAGCTACTTTAAAAGTTGCTGACCAGAACGGTGGAACAGTTCAAACCATCTCAACCATCACCAATCAAAACCTGAAAGCGCTGCTCGACACGCCTACCGTACTAACGGTAAACCAGGACGCCATCAACAGTTTGCAGGATTACATCAAAAATGCTCCGCACAAATTCCAGTTGGCTTTCAACAGTGCCTGTAATAAAGGACCGCTTAATTTTACTGTCAAATTCGAAATTACCTTCGAGATGGTGGCAAATCCATTGTAAAGTTTTGTGAGGAAACGGTATCTGGTATATAAACCAGGAAGTTTTCCAGAACTTTAAAAGAATTGATGCCCGTTTTTCTGAGGTCTATACTCAGTAAAACGGGTTTTTAATTTTAACTTTGCGACGGGATAATCTAAAAATTCAAACAATTATAAGATGGCAGCGCCCAAAAAGATAAACCTCAACAACATCCGGCTTCACCATAAAATCTGGCTTGCATCTACCGATGATACCGGGATTCTGGGTGATGGCAAATGGTTAATACTGAAGGCTATCCAAGAGACTGGCTCACTCATGGGAGCTTGCGGAAAACTAAACCTTACTTATCGCAGAACCTGGGGTGATCTGAAAAAGATAGAACAGATGCTTGGATTTCCGTTACTCGAAAAGTCGCGTGGTGGAAAAGAAGGGGGTACCTCTACACTTTCGCCGCAGGGACGGCTTTTGGTGAATGCCTTTGATCGATTCCATAATCAGGTTGACGGAGTGATCGATAAAGCTTTCGATGAACTCAAATCCAGCCTTTTGGAGATTAATTCCCAACAGTAGCCTTGTGGTATGATGATATCCTGATAAAAACCAGGCTATTCGGTTTTAACGCCATTCGGCCATTTTCATGATGACCCCTGTTTTTTTCTTACCATCAATTTTCACAATCAACGGTTTCTGAAAACGGATGTGCCTCACAAATTCATCCTCATAAAGGGCTTTGTATTTCGACAGATATTCGAGATCGTAGTAACCATCCTTGATGAACGGGTTTATCGTAAAATAACCTACCCGGAATGATGTCAGGTTCTGGAAAAAGTGCGTTCCCTGGCTGGGATCGATGCGATAATTCTTAAGACCTGATTCGACAATTACCCGGGCTGCCGAAATCTGAGGCCATTTCACCGGAATCCCCAACCATGGGTCGTTGGAGCCCCATCGGCCGGGTCCTACGAGTATGTAATTTTTGTTTTCCTTTAAAAACCTTTCGTTAATTTCACCAATCCTGAGTGCGATTTCGTTGGTTTGGGCGGCATCAAAACTCTCTGGTTTTA
>Ga0172375_10002965_pt1 | contig 26115 bp, 18 predicted proteins | sample LakKiv1m_FD_114537 | JGI IMG/M metagenome (GOLD analysis project Ga0172375, IMG submission 114537) | Freshwater microbial communities from Kabuno Bay, South-Kivu, Congo - kab_092012_11.1m | ecosystem: Environmental > Aquatic > Freshwater > Lake | place: Democratic Republic of the Congo...
AACCTCGAAGTAATGTACGATTTTAAAAATTTATGTCAAGAAATAAATAAGGAATTATTTCGCTTTTCTGACCATTCAGCTATTCAAAGCCTCTTTGATAGCCCCGATTATTCCATCGCCATACTTTTGCACCAGCGAGGGTCCAACGCCGTATATCTGCAGCAGATTTTCTTCGTCCTGCGGTAGGAATGAAGCCAGTTGCACCAGAGTCTGATCCTTGAAAATCCGCCAGGCCGGAATTCCACGTTTTCTGGCCTCAGAGAGGCGATATTCCTTCAGAGCCTCAAAAACCCGACGGTCGGGAGCTGCAAAATCGGGCGTTACAGAAATTGGTTTGCGACCAGCGGCTTTGCGCAATTGGGCTTGTTTTGTGAGAGGAACTCTGCGCCCACTATCTGTCGAACCATTGCAGGCGAATGCGTTGATCTTAAGTTCCTTGAGTTCTTCCATAGAGATGCCGGAACCTGTCGATGTGAGTTCGGCCCGCCGGTAATTGATTGTTTCGTCATCTTTCTCAAAACTGTGCTCGGACATTTCCAGCATTCCGGCTCGCAGCATGGCATCCAGCAGACGGTCGAATTCACTGCGCGACAGACCCAGACCGGAACAGGCTTCCTGATAAAGTCCGTGCAGACCGCGATGTCCGTCGGTTTCGAGTATGTGAACAACATTGGTCAGCGCAGCCAGTTCCAGACGAGCCGGTTCACGGTGCTGTATTCCAACCGCTTTATGCGGACGACAGAAATCGCAGATGCCGCAATTGGCCCCGGAATCGGAAGTGTCGCCAAAATGTTTCACCAGATTTTTCATGCGACAGGAATAATTCTCGGCGAAACGGGCTATTTCGTCCAGTTGATTGAGACGATGTTCGCTTTGTTCTTTATAGGTTTTTCGCCACTCGGCTTGGCCGCGAGAGACTTTTTCATCCGGTGTCACCTGCGCTCCACCATGAACCCAAAGCTTATCCAGCGCCGTCTCAAAAAGATCAGGCTCCATGCCGAGATTTTCCATCAGCATCTGACGCGGAACGGCTTCGGATTTCAGATTGCGGTGAATTTTAAGCAGGACGGAGGCGTCGGGATAATTTTTCTCGTGCAGAAACAGATGCAGTCTTCTGTCCGAATAAGATTGCATCAATACGGCGCGAGAAGGTTTTCCGTCACGTCCGGCACGGCCTATTTCCTGATAATAGCTTTCGATGCTGGAAGGCAGGGCGGTATGAATGACAGAGCGCACGTCAGCCTTATCGATGCCCATACCAAAGGCTATGGTGGCGACAATAACTTCAACACGGCCTTCCAGAAAAGCCGACTGGGATTCTTCACGTTTATCGGATGTAAGACCGGCATGGTAGGCCGCCGTTTTGTAACACTCTGAAAGCTCGGCAGCCAGTTCGTCGGTTTTTTTACGTGTGGGCGCATAAACGATGGCAGGCCGCATGTCAGCATCACTCAGAAGTTTAGCCAGAGTTGCAGCGCGCTCGCCGCTTCTGACTTCCATTACTTCAATGGCAATATTGGTGCGTCTGAACCCGCGAATGAACCGTCTTGAAGCGCTGATGCCTAGTTGTTCAACAATATCATCCTGCACCAGCGGCGTAGCCGTAGCCGTAAGAGCTATAACCGGACTTGGTCGCAGCAACGGGATACGTTCGCCCAGAAGTCGATAGTCGGGGCGGAAATCGTGCCCCCAATGCGAAATGCAGTGAGCTTCATCAATGGCTATCAGAGCCGGTTTGCGTCTGGCCAGCATTTCTGGAAAGCCTGGAACCGACAGCCGTTCGGGTGCTATGAATAGAAAATCAAGCTTGCCGTCGAGATAAAGGCGACACGAATTGCGCAGCTGTTCACGCGAGCGGCCCGAATGAATACGCTCGGATCTGAATCCCATACTGCTCATTTTGGCAGCCTGGTCGTCCATAAGCGCTATCAGTGGACTTATGACCAACGTGCAACCGCCTCGCACAATGCCGGGTAATTGGTAGCACAGCGACTTGCCCGCGCCGGTCGGCATGACCAGCAAGGCGTCTTCGCCGCCGGCTACGGCCTGACAGACTTCCTCCTGAAACGGACGGAACGAGGCGAAGCCAAAGCGCTCAAGAAGCACTTTCCTTAGATGTTCAGAGTCGTATTTGTGTTCGCAGGCGACACTCGCCATGCAGACTTGAGACATCGCTCCGACCTTCCGTTCTTTCTGAAAACTGCGGAAAACAGCTCATATCGACTGCCGCGCGCCGATATTAACATACAGACAGTGTTTTATACTAAATTTTCAATCAACTTACATGTATCGTTTTTGCTTTACTTGCGACGCAAGCTTTGTTTGTATAGTCGAGGTGGATAAAGAAACAAAACCGTAAACCGGGAGGAAAAATGCCCTTCGACATGGACAGTGACAAATGGAATCGCAAGCAGCAGCCCAATCTTGAAGAAATTTTCAAGAAGTTCGAAAAGATGCTGAGCTACAAATCATTCGGGTTCCTAATCGCGGCAGGTATAATCATCCTGCTCTGGCTGTTAAGCTGCTTCTATACTATCGGCGTTAACGAAGTCGGCGTGGTGCAGCGTTTCGGAAAATATGTGCGCACTACCACTTCGGGTCTTAACGTTAAACTGCCTGCGGGAATCGAATCCTTAAGCAAAGTGAAGACCAAGTATGTGTACAAGGAAGAATTCGGCTTGCGCACTATCGAGGCGGGCAAGCGTACCAAGTACGCCCCGGCTAACGCCTTTCTGACCGAGTCGCTCATGCTGACCGGCGACCTCAATGTTGCCATAGTGCCATGGATTGTGCAGTTCCGCATCAAAGACCCGCTGAAATTTCTTTTCAAGGTCCGCGATGTGCGCGGCACGTTGCGCGACCTGACCGAAGCGGCCATGAGCATGGTGGTGGGCGACCGCTCCATCAATGAAGTAATTTCCAAGCGCGAGGAAATCGCCGATCAGACCAGAGCTTTATTGCAGGAAGAGCTTGACAAGGCCGAAACCGGCATTCAGATAGTCACCATCGAAATGAAAAAAACCAACGTACCAGAACCGGTACAGCCTTCCTTCAACGAAGTCAACCAGGCCGTTCAGGAAAAGGAAAAGCTGATTTATCAGGCCCGAGAGCAGTACAACAAGGCCATTCCGGCAGCCAGAGGCGAAGCCGAAAAAGTAATCAGCGCCGCCGAAGGCTACGCGCTGGATCGCGTGAACCGAGCCAAAGGCGATGCTGAAAGATTTGTCTCCATGTACGAAGAGTATGCCAGAGCCAAAGACGTTACGCGACGTCGCCTTTATCTTGAAGCCGCCCGTGAATTTTTACCGCGCATCGGCAAAAAATTTATTGTGGATGATAAACAGCAGAATCTCCTGCCGCTGCTCAATATGGGCGGCTCAAGCATGCCTGCGCAGCTGACCGGCAAGGAGGTGAGATAATGAATAAAATTAAGTTCTTATGGCCGCTGGCCGCACTGGTGTTTTTTGTGTTTATTTCATCCGCCTATACCATAAGTGAAACCGAGCAGGTGGTCGTCACACAATTCGGAAAGCCGGTCGGAGAAGCACATACTCAGCCGGGACTGTATTTCAAGGTGCCTTTCATTCAGACCGCCAACTATTTCCCAAAGAATCTGCTTGAATGGGACGGCGATCCGGGACAGATTCCAACCAAAGATAAAACGTTCATATGGGTGGATGCTTTCGCACGCTGGCGCATTGTCGATCCTCTGAAATACCTGGAAACGGTAAACAACGAGCAGAGCGCAATGGCGCGACTGGACGACATTATCGACCCGGCAGTGCGCAATTTCCTGACATCGAATCATCTTATTGAATCGGTGCGTATGAGCAATCGCAAGCTCGACACATTCGAAGATTTCGGAGTCGACAACAGCGCCAATCCGATTGGCCTTCAGGATGAAGAAAATCAGGATAAACGTCAGCAGAGCCCGGTAAATATCGGACGCGCAAAAATAGCCGCCGGAATTCTGGGAGCGGCGCGGCCTAAACTGGCCGGTTTTGGAATAGAACTGGTGGACGTGAAGATCAAACGCATAAATTACGTCGAAGAAGTGCGTGATTCCGTATACGGGCGCATGATTGCCGAGCGTAAACAGATCGCCGAAAAGTTCCGCTCGGAAGGTCGGGGAGAAGCCAGCAAGATCGAAGGCGAAACCGAAAAAGCCTTGAAGCAGATCACTTCGGAAGCTTATCGCAGCGCCCAGGAAATAATGGGAAAAGCCGACGGCGAAGCCACACGTATTTACGCTGATGCCTTCAACCGTGACCCGGAGTTCTATTCTTTTTTCAAGACGCTGGAGATCTACAAGGAAACACTCGACAAGGAGAATTCCCTCATCCTGACCACAGAGAGTGAGCTGTTCCGTTATCTGAAAGAACACAAATAAATTCCATAAATACTTTCTTTGAATGCGTTTCATACAAAAACGGCAGGACAACCTGCCGTTTTTGATTTAATGCAATAACATAAGTTAAAGATTGAAGCATCGGATCTTTGTGCTATAATAGTAAAAGTTCGAGGCAAATGGCCACATTGAATAAACTTTAATTTTTATTGGTTTTTTTTAAGGTCCGAAGCGACCCGGGGGATTTCCATCAGATGAAGATGATGAGAAATAAAGGGGCGTTGGCGTACATTCTGGCTGCATTTACTTTTTTGATAATTATTGCCATACTTTTCAGCATAGATTACGCCGAACAGAAAACGCAGGAACAACGCAATCGCATGGATATGCAGAGTCGGTTTGGAGTCGTCAGAGCCGAACTCGAATCTGCAATCAATTCGCGTCTCTCCCTTACACGCGGACTGGCGGCTTACGTTTCCTATCATCCTCAGATTGGCATTGAAGATTTTGAACTTTTCGCACGAGGACTGTCTACACAGACAAGCGGAATAATCTCGATTCAACTGGCTCGCAACAGCGTTATAAGTCATGTTTATCCAATTAAAGGCAACGAAGCTGTGCTGGGCCTGGATCTGATTAATGACTTGCCCGAAGAACAGCGTTTCGGACTGAAGAAAGCCCTCAATTCGTCATCTGGCTTTCTTGCCGGACCGGTGACTCTTATCCAGGGTGGAATAGCGCTGATACATCGCTTGCCTGTTTACTACGCAATGAATGATGAAGGTGCAACCGCAGGAGATTACTGGGGTCTGGCAACAATAATCATCTCGTGGGAAAAGATTCTGGAAGACTCCGAACTGTATACTCTTGATGAGAAATACCTGATCGCTCTCAAGGGAAAAGACGGACTGGGAGAAGATGGTGAAATAATTCACGGTGACCAGGCCGTGTTCGAACAGGAACCGGTTAAGCTTGAAATAACATTACCATCGGGAAAATGGATCATTGCCGCACTTCCCCTGGGAGGCTGGCCGCTGCAAATAAATTATGTACTGCTGATAATTGGTGGACTATTGGCCTCGCTGTCGGCCTGGAGTGTCTGGTTTTTGATGCGACAGCCCGAAAAACTGAAGGCAGAAATACAAAAAGCCACCAGCGACCTGAGAGCAAGTGAAGAAAAATACCGAACACTTGTGGGCTCCAGCCCTAACGGAATCATAAACCTGGACGCTGACGGTCGAATCGGATTTGTAAATAACCACGCATGCAGACTGCTCGGAGCGGATTCCGAAGAATCTCTTTTAGGGCGTAATATCGCTGATCTTCTGCCAGCCGAAAAAACCGAAGTATTGCTGACCTCGGTAAGAGAAGTAATGCAAACTCTGAAAACATCATACTCTGAACACACATTAAATACACAGTCAGGCAAGCGGATAATATGGGAGATCATCACTCCGCTTAGAAACAGTGAAGGCAAGGCGGATTCGGTGCTGGTGATTTCTCATGACATAACCAGACTGAAACAGGCTGAAGCCGAACTGGACGTTTACAGGCATCACCTCGAAAAGCTGGTGGAAGAACGCACCAATGAGCTTAGCGAAACCAACGAAAAGCTTGAGCGTGAAATACAGGAAAGGAAGCAGCATGAGTGCGAAAAGCGTGAAATGGAAGCCAGATTGCGCCAGCAGCAGAAACTTGAATCACTGGGTACGCTGGCCAGCGGAGTGGCACACGAGATAAACAACCCGATTCAGATTATAATGAACTACGCGGAAATTCTGAAGGAGTCCATAAACAACGATTCCAGAGAAGCGACTTATCTGCATCAGATAACATCCGAGAGCATGCGGATCTCGGATATAGTACGTAATCTGCTGGCCTTCGCCAGGCAGGATCACGAAGATTTCATACCGCAGAAAATTGCCGCCATTATAGACAACACTCTGGCGCTCACTCGCAACAGGCTGAACAAAAATCAGATCAAACTTAACGTTTCCATTCCCGATAACCTGCCGCAGGTGATCTGCAACAAGCAGCAGATAATGCAGGTGCTTATGAATCTGATAAACAATGCAGTTGAAGCTCTTAACCACCGTTACGGCGGTTACGATGAAAACAAAATTCTCAGTATTTACTGCAGTCGAATAAATCAGGACGGCAATGAAATGCTCAGAACGGTTATCGAAGATCATGGAGAAGGCATACCCCAGGGAATAATCGAAAGAATCTTTGATCCGTTCTTTACCACAAAATCCAGAGCAGAAGGTACCGGGCTGGGCTTATGGGTAAGTCAGGGTATAGCTGTCGAACACTCTGGAGCTCTGACTGTTGAAAGCACTATCGGCGAAGTAACGCGTTTCATTCTCGATCTGCCATTAAAACCGAAAATGGAAATCATGCAATAAAAGCGGAAAAAGAATATCCCCACCAAGAAAAATCTGGATTTGACAGCCGGATTATCAGAGAATCCTCCAAACCAGCTATTAGGGTGGAAGTTTTCAGATGGTTTTCAATACACTGGATTATGTATTCTTTTTCATTGTGGTAGTACTGCTGTACTTCTGGCTGCCGCAACGTTACCGCTGGATTATGCTTTTAGCCGCCAGCTACTATTTTTACATGTGCTGGAAGGCCGAATACATTGTCCTGATAATCGTCTCAACGCTCATTGATTACCTGGCTGGCCTGTACATGGGCCGGACAGAAGATCCGCGCAAGCGGAAACTGCTGCTATGGATGAGCATGTCCAGCAACCTGGGCTTGCTATTCTTCTTTAAGTATCTGAATTTCTTCAATGACAATGTCCGAGAGTTGCTGAACCAGTTCAATATCTTTTATGGTTTCGAAGGCTTTCAGTTATTGCTGCCTGTAGGTATTTCATTTTATACCTTCCAGTCCATGAGCTACACCATAGATGTTTACAAGCGTGAAAAGACAGCGGAATCTCATTTCGGTATGTTCGCTTTATACATAGCCTACTTCCCTCAATTGGTGGCCGGCCCTATCGAGCGCTCGACGCACTTATTCCCGCAGTTTTTTGTGGAACATGTCTTTAAGGGAGACCGCGCCATTAGCGGCCTGCGCCTGATTCTGTGGGGTATGTTCAAAAAGATCGTAATAGCCGATCGCCTGGCGCTTTATGTCGAATCGGTTTACGGTAATGTAGGCATGCACAGTTCGCTGACCTACATTATCGCCGCCTGGTTTTTTGCCATACAGCTTTATTGCGACTTCTCGGGCTATTCTGACATTGCCATCGGCTCGGCGCGTTTCATGGGCCATGACCTGCGCATAAACTTCAACAAGCCGTACTTCTCGCGTTCTATTTCGGAATACTGGCGCAGGCATCATATTTCGCTGATGTCGTGGTTCCGTGACTATATGTTCATCCCGCTGGGAGGCAGCCGCGTATCTAAAGCGCGTCATTATTTCAACATAATGTTTGTTTTTCTGGTAAGCGGTCTGTGGCATGGCGCGGCCTGGACTTTCGTTTTCTGGGGTGGTCTTAACGGCCTGTTCCTGGTTTGGGAGTCGGTAACGAAGAACCTCAGAAAGAAGATAGAGGAAATCTTCGGTTTCGAGCGCCGCTGGCCAATGACCAAGAGACTCTACCGAACCTTCCTTACATTCAATCTGGTGTGTCTGGGCTTTATATTTTTCAGAGCGCAAACTCTTACAGACGCTTTCACCATATTGAACATAATCGTACATCCAACCGGGGCGGAGCTCTTTACCGGCTCGCTGTCGGACTTCGTATATTCATGGATCGGTGTACTCTTCCTGCTGGGAATGGAAATCTACCAGAAGGATGGGCTTTTCGAAGAGCGTATCGCCGCTCTGCCAACCATATTGCGCTGGGGTTTCTACGTGCTGTGCTGTATGTTGATTCTTTGCATAGGGGTATTCGATGGCGGACAGTTCATCTACTTCCAGTTCTAACGGACTGCGCGAATTACTGCTGAAGCTGGCTATCCTGTCGGCTATTCTACTGATACTGGATCAGGTCGGCGGCAGAGCGCTTGATCACATGTACAAGCAACTGGACCAGGGATCCTTCGGACCCAAGGTCAACATGCTGATAAAGCAGAATACCGACATCATAATATTCGGCTCATCGCGTGCCGAGAATCAATACATCCCCGAAGAAATTGAAAAAGTCTCAGGCTTAAGCGCCTATAATGCCGGTTTCGGCGGCCAGACCATTCTTTTCCATTATGGCATAATGGAACTATATTTAAAGCAGCACAAACCGAAGGCCATAATATTCGACCTCAACATCGACGATCTCACAAGCCCGCTGGCACAGAGTTCGTGGGACAGGCTGGCGACGCTGTTGCCCTACGCCGACGACCCGGACATTCGCGAACTGATATATAAACGAGGTAAATGGGAGCCGATCAAGCTGCTCTCACAGATTTACCCTTACAACTCGAACGTGCTTTCCATCGTGAAGTTCACCCTGAAAAAAGGCGAGCCGGATAAATACGCAGGCTACATGCCGCTTGAAGGCTCGGCGCGAATGGAAAAGCTGATTGCCCTGGCAGACAAACGCGATGCAGCAGAGCCTGATAAAAAGCAGCCAGAATCTGGCAAGATGCCTGAATTTGATTTGACTTATCTGAAGCGCATCATAGAACTGACGCGCGAAAAAGGCATCAGGCTTATTGTTGTAAATTCTCCGCGCTGGCATAAGCAGGGATACTATTACACAGAAGCGGAACTGAAACTCTTCGATGTGTATCGCAATGAACTTTCGCAGCAGAATGTGCCGCTGATTGAAATAACCTTCGAGAAGTACTCGGATTTCGAAGATTACCGACTCTTCTACGAAACCATACACTTAAACGCCGATGGTGCGCGCGTTTTCTCTCGCCATCTGGGAGCAGCGCTTAAAGAACTTGGAATCAAGTAAACCAGGCAACTGTTTTACCAAAACCGCTCAGTTTCAGATTTTACCGCTTTCAGTATCGCCATCGGGTGTTCCGGGTTCGGCAGTAATGCTTTCAAGGTTTTCTATGGCGTCGATGCAGTTCTGCAATTCAAGACATAAATAATATTTGCGGTATTTCGCGGTACAGCGCCGCAGTTCATCCCATACAGTCTGGTTCACTCCGTCGGCCTCGTCATTCAGACAACGAGTCTCGCAGATGTTCTCCGACTCGAAATAGGACAGCATGCAGTCGGTATTCCACTGGCAGATGTTGGCGCAACTGTCGGCATTGCCCAGCGAGCCATCGCAGGCCGGAAGCCAGCAGACCAAAAGCAGAAAAAGAATCGCAGGTAGTGTTCGTTTCATTTGGCAGCTTTATTTTACCGGATATTTTTCCGTTTCCGGTAGTGTATTTATCACGACTCCAGTTCCGGTCTCGAAGAAACTGCGCATGAATTCGATAGTCTGCGAGCTGGCGTCTTCGGACTGGAAAACATAATTGTGATTGGCTCCGGGGAACTGGAAATGTCCCTTTCCACCACTGTATGGAGCGGGATAGGACTGCAGACCTTCGAAATATTCCGCCACTGGTTCCACCTGATCCACATCAGAGTACATTGCAAAATTTGTGGAGAAGTTGGCAGGAATGGTTTCGTCTTCCATACTCATCTGGAAGAGGTACTGGATGTTACCGGCAGCGTACTTTTCGCGCAGCAGGTGGGCGTAACTTACGAAATCGCCTGAGTCCAGAATGGTCTGGGCCACCAGACCGAAGGCGTTGACTTCGTGTTCATTAAACACGCTGAAAATAAGATCTCCCATAGCGCCTTTGATATAATCGAAGAGCTTGGTTCCACCTACGCACAGCACCGCCATGTCGGCCTGCGGCGAAATCGTCACGCTGGTTTCACCAACAATCGAACCCAGCGAATGCCCGAAGTATCCCAGTCGTTCGGTGTCGAAATCCGGAACGCCGTCGCCTGTTCCGTTGGGGTAGATATCAAAAACTCCGGCTTCGGCTGCACGATAAATCCAGTTGTGCTCAGTGAAGGCCTGTTTGAAATTTGCTGCAGCTTTAAGCGGATAGCTGGAATCGATGAATTCCGTCGGCGGGAAACCTACTTCGCGGTCGCCGTGGAATGGCAGATCGATGAGAATAGTAGCGGCTCCGGCCTGAGCAGCATAGCAACCGATTTCTCCTACGCTCTCTTTACTGCTCCATATGCCGTGCTGACCGATAACCAGCGGCATGGGCTGGACGGCATTCTTCGGATAGAAGATGAAAAAGCGCAGCGCGTTGGTGCCGTTCTGTGTGGGATGATAATTTTCATCGCGCACAAACTCGTAGTAGCATTCTTCCATGTTGTCCTTGTTGGTGCAGTGACGCCATTCCGGCATTTCCATAGTTCCGAGAGCTACAAATTCGACTTTCTCATCCCAGCTCGGATGACTGCCCAGTGCAGCAGGCCATTCGGCGGGTGGATAAAAATTGGGGATCTCGTCTCCATCGTAATCCAAATCCGGGGCGGCGGGCGTCAGACTGGAGTACTGGTCGACGATGTACTGCACGTCATCATTGGCGCTTTGCGTGGTGAAATCGTAAGCCAGAACTATTTTATCCATGTCGATGTAATCGAAGCCTGACAGAATTTCTTTCAGGCCGGACATGCGCTCGCGCTCGGCACTGATTTCGGATGCGGTTCCGGCTGTTTCATCCAGCGGCGCAACGCCCCACACCTGCTGGAAATGCGGTGACATTTGAGACGGCTTGAGATCGTAAGAGCGCAGGTCTTTGGTTACTACAACAGCATAGCGGCTTTCAGGGTCAAGTGGCATATTGGGCTGAATCAACAGGTACCAGAAGAGATGAGATACTACATCGTCTTCCTCTTCGGTGGCTTCCAGAACTTCAGCACGATAGACCACCTGCTGACCGAAATTCTCAGACGATTCGGTTATGTCGATGAGGTAGAATGCCGTGTTGTTTTCGTTGTCCGGGCCTTTGGCCGCTTCGAAAAGGCTGGAATCTATCTGTTCTCCAGTTTCGAGCATGAGGTGTCCACTCACCGAAAAGCCATCTTTGGTATTCATTGCGCGCACATAGCGGGCGTGACCCATTATAGTCATGCCTTTGTCGATGACGCGTGTATTGAATTCATATTTTCTGTCGCTTATGGCCGGAGTAAGTTCAAGCTTTATTCCGGTCGGCGCTTTGGCGTCGGCCTGGCTGAAGTAATTGTAGGGGAAAGGAAGTATGTTGTTGTCGCCTGGTTCCTGTGAACCGCGCGGGCGGTTAATTGCAAAAGGCATTTCAAAACAGCCGCCCTCGTTTTCACAGGCGACGAAAACTTCCGCTTCTTCTTCATCATTCTCTTCTGCAAGTTCTTCGTCGCCTTCAACAGTTTCGGCTTCCTCATCGATTTCGTCTTCAATCATATCGATGTCGCCGTCTTCCTGGCTGTCGGCCTCTTCAGCGATTTCCTGTGTGTCAGTGTCACCATCCACATCGCTGTCGTTTTTGCTGCCGCCGCAGGCTATTAAAGCGAATGAGGCTGCAATAATAAGGGCTATTGTAATTGCAGAAGTCTTTTTCATCTTTTCAATACTCCCAAACAGGATTAACGAATTTGGCCTGATTTTGCCGCAATTGAGTTCATTCCACAAGATCATAATTACACTCGAATGCAGTTTCTGAAATGAGAAATATTTGGGCTGGCTTTGTTTTGAGTAAATGCTTATATTTTCTTAAGATACTTTTTATACATAAAAAGGGGTTTGAATCAATGCTCAGTAAATACATGAACATATTGATTATCAGAACAGCGTGCATTCTGTCTGCTCTGTTTTTTTTATCTCAGCTTACTTCCTGTCAGCATCCCGGCGGAGTAAAGCTGCCGCACATAGTGACGCCTTCAGGCGTTGAAATGATTCAGATTCCGCCCGGCGAATTCATAATGGGTTCGCCGGACGATGAAATCGACCGCTCGGCCAACGAGGAGCCGCACAAAGTCACCATCACCAAGCCGTTTCTGATGGCAAAAACCGAAGTTACAGTAAAAATGTACCTCGATTTCGTTAAGGAAGTCCGAACTAATCCGCCCGCCTGGGCCAGCCGCGAGTTAATTGCTCAGGCCACACGCTGCAATAAGTACTATAAGCTTGGTTCGGCTCTTAATTCGCCTGATTTTCCGATAGTGGGAGTAGCATGGAATGATGCCGCCGTTTTTGTAAACTGGCTGTCGAAAAAGGACGGCTATAAACAATGCTATTACCTTAAAGATGATGGCGAATACGAGTGGGATAGAAGCTGCGATGGCTATCGACTGCCGACCGAGGCCGAATGGGAGTATGCTGCCCGCGCCGGAACGACTACTGCCTTTTTCGGAGCTCCGCGTGGTGTAACCGAATATCTGGAAGGCTGTGTCGAAGATCCCAACCTGAATGATTTATCCTGGTATTGTAAAAATTCGGACGGCCACCCGCATAAGGTTGCAACTAAAAAACCAAATAACTGGGGCCTTTATGATATGGCTGGTAATGTCTGGGAATGGACTTGGGACTGGCATTACAAATATGGAACAGAGCCGGTTGTTGACCCGCAGGGTGGGCCACCGGGAAAAGTGAAAATATTCAGAGGTGGAAGCTGGCATGCTGCTGCGGCACACCATCGCTGTGCCTCCCGCGCAGCCAACTCGACCCATCACCGCTGTTTCGGAATAGGTTTCCGTTTGGCCCGTTCAGTCATACAGCCCTGAGATAATGACCTGATTTTATATTGTCGCTTTCAGTTCTGCTGACACGTTTCTCCCGGCATTTCACTGGCTGATTTCTGTTCCACCCAATAACTCCAGGGCTGGCTCAATTCTCCCATAAATGGGTCTATTATGTTGCCCTCACTGGTTTCAACCTGAAAATGCAGATGCGGGCAGGATGATATGCCCGAAGAGCCCACTCGTCCCAGAGTCTGACCGCAGGTTACGACATCGCCAGGTTGAACAAGTATGGAACCACTGGCCATGTGGTAATACATGCTGACGATTCCGCCTGCATGATCGATCTTTACATAGTTGGCTCTGATGGGATTGCCATCGCAGCTGATATTTCCGGAACCTAGATTTTCGTAGTCGATATGGCAACGATCGTAATTGCCGTCCTCGGTTTCAAGCACAGTGCCGTCTGCTGCTGCGTATATGAAAGCTACCCCTTCATCCATTTTTTCAAATCCGCCATGCAGAATAAAATCGCTGCCATGGTGCTCGTCGTAACAGTTTGGGAAAGCCTTGCCGTCGTAATTAGAGCAAATTCCGGTACCGACGCCTTCATGTACTTCGGGGTCGTGATCGACTCCAAAAACATACTCTTCCGAATAGAGACCTTCTTCATTGATTAGTGGAAAACGGAAGAGCACTCCGCTGTATAACGGTTCCTCAGCTTCGTCCTCTTCTTCTGTCACTGCTTCCAGATCTGTTTCTAATTCGATTTCAGCTTCAACTTCAGCTTCCTCTTCAACAGCCTCTATTTCCACTTCGCCGCTTTCAGCATCCGTTTCTGTGTTTTCGGCGTCACCATCAATGCCTTCATCGGCTTCGATATCCACATCGGCGTCTCCGTCTGCGGAGACTTCGTCGGTTTCACCGCAGGCGCTGAAACAAAGCAACAACAGTAAAAATATTCCAATATAGAGCAGTCTTTTATTCATTCCGGTTTCGTCCCTGTCTGTCGTTTAAAGCCACTCTATTATGATGCATATCCGCAGGAAATAATCAAATCGTTGCATATACGCGGGCTTGACTGCTGCTATAATAAATATATTATTGCAGTTAATCGGTTTTCAGAAAGAGCAACATGAAACAGAAGTCCGCCATAATTAATTCAATCTGGCTGTGGCTGATAATAGCAGCCATTCTGGTTGGAATGGCAAGCGGCAGCCTCGAAGCCGTAACGCAGGCTTCTTTCGACTCGGTAAAGGATGCTGTCAATCTTGCCATCAGTCTCATCGGCGTCATGGCGCTGTGGCTAGGCCTGATGAAAATTGCCGAAGCCGGTGGACTGATGCGCCTTCTGTCGCGAGCCATCAAACCCTTAATGATAAGGCTCTTCCCTGATGTGCCTGCCGAGCATCCAGCCATGGCAGCCATGATTATGAACATCGCCGCGAATATGCTGGGGTTAGGCAATGCCGCTACGCCAATGGGCATAAAGGCTATGATTGAGCTGAACAGGCTCAATCGTTATCCGGGCCGCGCCACTGACGCCATGTGCATGTTTCTGGCAATAAATACCAGCAGTGTCACAATACTGCCGCTGGGTGTTATCGGTGTACGAGCTGCCGCTGGAGCCACTGACCCGGCAGGCGTAATGATTCCCAGTATACTCGCCACTACCTGTTCAAGCATTACGGCTGTATTTTTTGCTCGACTGATGGCCGCCAGAGCCATGCGTTCTGAGCAGTCGGAAACGACTGCTTTGCTTCAGGGCGAAGAAGCGCAGCCGATGGAATCTGAGAATGCTGCTGAAACTGCAAGTGAACCGTTGCAGGCTCCCGGTTCTGTCGCACGGATATTCATGCTGACGGCGCTGGCCGCAATCGCACTGATTTTTGCGATGCGGTTTTTCGCCGAAGGCGACCCTGCAGGTCTGGGACGTGAGTTCATGCGTCACTGGATAATTCCGCTGATAATAATAGCCATACTGGCTTTCGGCTATCTGCGCGGTGTAAAAGTTTACGAAGTCGCCACGGAAGGTGCAAAAGAAGGTTTTCAGGTCGCAATAAGAATCATTCCGTTTCTGGTAATGATACTGGCGGCCATCGCCATGTTCAAAGCCTCCGGAGCCTTCGGGCTGGTGGCCGATGCTCTTTCTCCCCTGACTGATCTACTTGGCATTCCTGTCGAGGTTCTGCCTGTGGCCTTAATGCGCCCACTGTCCGGATCCGGCTCATTCGGGGCAATGTCGGCACTGGTACAATCAGATCCAGATTCGCTGGCCTCCTTCATGGCCTGCATAATGCAAGGAAGCACCGAGACAACTTTTTATGTTCTCGCCGTTTATTTCGGCGCGGTCGGTATAACGCGGATGCGCTACGCCATTGCTGCGGGGCTGCTGGCTGATGTCGCAGGAATGGGCGCTTCCGTACTTCTGGCGCATTTGTTTTACGGCGGCTGAAGCGGCAGGAAGATTTATGATAAGTTGAGGACCTTCGCCTAAAGGCGGATGCACATGATCTCTCGCTATATGTACCTGCAATATTTATATCTCGTGTTCCTTACATATCTCTATCACCAACTCCCACAGCCGTCTTCCAACTTCTCCTCCAAATAAACATTTTCGATACTTCGTTATCCACACAAAAGGAATATATCCATCCAGTGTGGAAAAAAAAGAGCCAGCCATTTTCAGGCTGGCTTGACAAATAATCAGTCAGCAGTAATTTTCAGCGCGCCCATTGAAGGTAGCGCTGTGTGAACATCGAATCCTTAAGTCCCTGATCGACTTTGAAGGTGTGGATTGTAAGAATGGTCTTGTGGCCAGTACGGGCATCTCTCATCTGAACCTGCCCCGGCCAGGTGACATTTGTTCCGAAATCTTTCGGCTCTTCGATTGAGAACACTTTAAGCAGTTCGCCTTTGTTGTTGTAGTATTCGGTTTCCCACATACGGAAAACGTCTTTTGATATTTTCATGACCAGTTTGGCGTAGTCGAGTTTCTTTCCGGCTTTCGGGGTAAGCGTCAGCCACCAGAATTTTCCGTCTTCCCTGGTTATAACGGCGTCATAGTCGCGTGAGTAATCGCAGGCGGCCATGTCGTTGTTGGAATAATCCGATCCCACGAAAGACTGATTCATGTTGTGAGCAGCTATGCGGCGCACTCTTTTATATCCTGGAAGATAAACATACATGCGGTCGTTTTCCTCTGTCAGAATCGACATGCCCTTCATCTCGCCGGATTTGAAGCGAATAAGGCGTTTTTCCCGGCCTTTTTGCTGAGTAAGAGCGTCGTATTTTTTTATTGAGCCATTCACGTCGTAAACGTTAAAAGTGATATCCATTTCCTGATCGGCGAAGCCGTTGGTAAAATTGTCCATGCCTTTAAGAATCTGCACCGGATCGAGCTTGGATTTATCGACATCCTGCTGGGCGAAGGCTGAGAGTGCAATCAGCAACATAAGCAGACAGAAAACAACCGCTATTATTTTTCGAGACATTTCCCCCCCCCTTGAGTAAAAACAATTATTATTTATTACGAGATCGATTTATTGCCGGATTTGCGATGCTTCTCTATTGAAGTGTTGCCAACGTAACTCATCTCTCTCTGCTGGTCAAATTTTCACGTCAATTTATCATCCAGATAAGCAGGCGCAAAGAGAAAAGATCCCCAATGCGAAGTAGATTTTTAAGGTCGTCCCATGTAGAAGAAGTTCCGGTGTCCTTGGCCTTTTCCATTTTATACATGTATAGCATTCCCCTCTACTTCTAACGCATTAGAAGTCTACCGCTGTACTTCAAGGATTCTCCGGGCAAGATGCCTCCTCATTGGCCGCTGCATCGCGCCGATGATCGGTGAACTAACCCAAGGATGATGTTGGCAGACGATTGAGGGTTATGTGGCGGATTTTATCCTTTACGGACATCGTCCGAGGCTGATTTTACCCTGGTAATTTCTTACACTTTATGGCACACAAACGGAAAGCAGACCACCGACAAATATTCTGACACGCCCAACGGTCTCGTTTCAAGTCATGTTTGACGAGCTTTAAATCGAGTAATTATACCTTGAAAATAACGAATGATATTGCTTAATTATTCTAGATAGCGTCGTCACGAGAGTCTGAATTTTCTCGACAAGGTGATGTTTTTCCTTTTTAATTCCTTTCAATAGAATATATTAGAAGTAATTAAATGGAAGCCGCCTGTCATCGTCACGATATTTCCGACCGCGCCTGGAGTCTGTTGGAGCCTCATTTGCCCGGTCGGAAAGGAGTATGGGTTGAGATTGCTCGCGGCAATCGGCGCTTCATCGACGCTATCTTCTGGATGGTGCGCCCTAGCGCGACCTGCCGCCATACTACGGCGACTGGAAAAACACCCACTGCCGCTTCTGCCGCTGGAGCCACTGACCCGGCAGGCGTTATGATTCCCAGCATACTCGCCACTACCTGTTCAAGCATTACGGCTGTATTTTTTGCTCGACTGATGGCCGCCAGAGCCATGCGTTCTGAGCAGTCGGAAACGACTGCTTTGCTTCAGGGCGAAGAAGCGCGGCCGATGGAATCTGAAAATGCTGCTGAAACTGCAGGCGAACCGTTGCAGGCTCCCGGTTCTATCGCACGGATATTCATGCTGACGGCACTGGCCGCAATCGCACTGATTTTTGCGATGCGGTTTTTCGCCGAAGGCGATCCTGCTGGTCTGGGACGTGAGTTCATGCGTCACTGGATAATTCCTCTGATAATAATAGCCATACTGGCTTTCGGCTATCTGCGCGGTGTAAAAGTTTACGAAGTCGCCACGGAAGGAGCGAAAGAAGGCTTTCAGGTCGCAATAAGAATCATTCCGTTTCTGGTAATGATACTGGCAGCCATCGCCATGTTCAAAGCTTCCGGAGCCTTCGGACTGGTGGCCGATGCTCTTTCTCCTCTGACTGATCTACTGGGCATTCCGGCCGAAGTTCTGCCTGTGGCTCTCATGCGCCCGCTATCCGGATCCGGCTCATTCGGGGCCATGTCGGCGCTGGTACAGTCCGATCCGGATTCGCTGGCGTCCTTTATGGCCTGCATAATGCAGGGCAGCACCGAGACGACTTTTTATGTTCTCGCTGTTTATTTCGGCGCAGTGGGCATAACGCGGATGCGCTACGCCATTGCCGCGGGGCTGCTGGCTGATGTCGCCGGAATGGGCGCTTCCGTACTTCTGGCGCATTTGTTTTACGGCGGATAGTGCCATATTTTGAAACGGAGTTACGCAATGAAATCTCACACCGAATACATGACTTTCAACACGAAAAAGAAACGCGAATACATTCGCATCACCGATGAAGTTGCCAGAGCCGTATTGAAGTCCGAGATAAAAGAAGGAATGGCGCTGGTTTCAGCTATGCATATCACTGCCGGAGTTTTCGTTAACGACTGGGAAGACGGCCTGCTGCACGATATCGATGACTGGCTGGAAGAACAGGCACCTTACGCCGATTATCGGCATCATAAAAGCGGGGAAACCAACGGTGATGCGCATCTTAAAAGCATGCTGGTACATCACCAGATCATTGTTCCCATTACAAAAGGGCGTCTGGATCTGGGACCCTGGCAGCAGGTATTTTATGCCGAATTCGACGGTTGCAGACCCAAACGGCTCATTATCAAAGTAATGGGTGAATAAATAGAATTTGTCTGTACTGCGGCATCATTGTAGAATCAATAAACAACTTTGAATACAGCTTGTGTGTCAAAAACGACAGAACGCTTTCAAGGGGAATGTATCCATGTCAATCGTCGGCGATACGGAAGTAGGCAGCAAGCCCAAACGCAGTTTACTTGGCGAAATGCTGGTTGAGCGCAAGCAGATCACGCGCGAGCAGCTTGATTTTGCGCTTAAGGTGCAGCGTGGTTCAAATCAACCGCTGGGACGCATGCTTATTGACCTGGGCTACTGCGAAGAAAAAAGCGTAATTGACGCCCTTCTGGAGTGTGTTCCAAGGCGCAATCGCGAGGCCGACGGTGAAATTGAGGAAAAGGAAGCCGAAGATCTCGAAAACATGGTGGATATCTCCCTTCTGCAGAAATACTCACTTAATTTCTGCAAAGAACACCAGCTCATGCCGATCCATATGGACGTCAATAAAAACGGCAAGCAATTGTGCGTCGCGATGATTGATCCGCACGACCTGAACGCTCTGCACGAACTGCGCTTCATCGCGAACGTCGATATAGTGCCGTTGCAGATCGACCCACATGGCCTGCGTCTTCTGTGGAAGAAATTCTACAACGACAATCAAGAAGAGGAAATCGAGGATCGTGAGAACAAGCTGCGTCAGCAGATTGGCCTCGAAGCCATGCTGCCACGCGTGAACGAGCGCAATATACCGCAATTCCTGGACGCGGTATTTCTGCAGGCCGTCAATTACAAGGTATCCGACATTCACATGGATCCCTGGCGCGAAAGTGTGGTGCTGCGCTTCAGAATAGACGGCATACTTTATCCGGTCTGTGAAATGGATGAAAAGCTATACAAGCCGTTGGTCTCGCGCATCAAAATTCTGGCAAACATGGACATTTCCGAGCATCGCATGGCCCAGGAAGGCCGCGTCGAGCTTTCGCATGAAAAGATAACCCGTCCGGTTCACCTGCGCATTGCCTGTATCCCCACACATTTCGGTGAGCGTATGGCCATCCGTCTACTGGACTCCGGCGGTGTGGAACACAAACTGGAAGCACTGGGCATGAGCGACACGGACATTGAAGCTTTCAAAAAAGTGCTGGGCAGCCCACGCGGCATACTGCTTATAACCGGCCCGACCGGATCGGGTAAGACTACTACGCTTTACTCCATGCTGAACGACATCAATGACATGACGCGCAACATAATGACCATTGAAGACCCGGTTGAGTATCTCACTCACGGCATCGGACAGATACAGATTCAGGAAAAAACAGGCCTGACATATGCAGGCATTCTGCGCCATCTGCTGCGTCAGAACCCTGACGTTATACTGGTGGGTGAGATTCGCGACCCTGAGACGGCTGAAATAGCTGTGCGCGCTTCGCTGACCGGTCACCTTATAATTTCAACCGTCCATACCGACGACACCGCTTCAGCGGTTTCGCGTATGCTGGACCTGGGCGTGGAACCTTACCTGCTCGCTCCGGCCATATCGCTGGTGGTTTCACAGCGCCTGGTACGTAAAATATGCCCGAGTTGCCGCAAGCGTGTTTATCCGTCAGTGCGTGATCAGCTTACCGCCGGTCTGCGTCCGATGGATGTGGACAACTATAAATTTTTCGCAGGAGAAGGCTGTAAAAACTGCGCCTTTACCGGACATAAAGGTGTAACCGGCATATACGAAGTCATGGTAATCAGCAAGGGCATCCGCGACCGTATCATGCAGCGTTCCCCGGTCGTCACCATACGCTCGCTGGCTCTGCGTCAGGGTATGACGACTCTGCGCGATGCGGCGCTCAAAAAAGCCAAAATCGGTGAAATAGCACTGGATGAGTGTCTGCGTCTGAACTACAACGCCTGATTGGTTTTCACAACATTGTTTTCAGTCGGAGTATTTTCCGGCAGTATAGTTTCTCTGGTAAACCACATGCAGAGCATGGCAGAATTCGCAGCTTAAAAGCACTATGTGCCATACCAGATCGATGAAAATTATCGACACCGGTAAAACCGCCAGCGAAGAATAGATCATATTGTAATTGGCTACTCCCACCTGCAGTCCGAAATATATTTTGGTCATCCAGAAGAACAGCAGGCCGCCCGCACCGCCTGCGATTATCGCCGCCCAGAGTGGTATTTTGCGATTCGGCAGGAAAAAGAGCAGCAGCGTTATGCCCAACCCCAGAAAGGCTATTGAGAACAGGTCTGACATAGCCGATCCGGCGATTTTATCCAGCATCGGCATGTAAGTTGCGGCTGTTTCGAGCAGCAGAGAGTTGAAGCTGATGCCGAAGGAGATAAGCGCCGGGACGAAAATCAGTATCAGCAGATAATCACTTATCTTGCGCAACAGATTACGTGACTTGTTCACATCCCAGGTGCGATTGAAGGCTTTTTCGATCTGACCTATCATCGAAAGGGCGGTGTAGAAAAGAAAGAAACCGCCCGCCAGTCCCATTGAATCGAAGTCGGTGCGCTCCACATAATCAATGACATAATCCGAAACGCGACTCATTTCCGGGTAGCTTTTTATGAGACTGGGCAAAACAACATTGCGCATCTGATCCCACATCCCGACTTTGCGCAGAATATAAAGCAGCACTGCCATGAGCGGAATTATTGAAAGCACAGTGGTGTAAGTCAAAGCGTGTGCACCAGTGCTTACGGGCCGGGCTTTGAAACCGCGCCGCAGCTCTAGCGCTAGTTGCAGAATCAGCGCCACATAACGCAATGGACCTTTACCGGCCAGTATGGCTGGATCGTTGCTCCATTTCTCGATTCCGGCGATCAAATTGTCGAAGAGAGCGGCTAGAAATCCTTTTTTATTATTTTCTGCATTTGAATCGGACAAGTTCTGCCCCCGGCGTTGTTGAAAATGTTTCTTCTCTATTTGTCATTATAGCAGGTTTTGTGTTTTCAGACCAGTTATGCGAATTTGTCTGAAAGTTGAAAACATAAAAAGATCTGGCCGCTCAAATTGAAAATGCTTATCAGCAGCAGAAATTATCTTTCGCGCCAAGACGGAAATTCAGGATTATTGAGGAGCAGGCTTGCAAGTACTGAAAGATTTAATTTAATTCAGCCCGTCAAACGGTTATACTTTCTGCGAAGTTACCAGTTACCAATGGAGATATTGAAGATGAAGAACGTTTTTATAGTCATAACGGCAATTATGCTGATGCTGTTTGTCGCACTTTTTACAGCCTGTAACGATGAAAATGGTTTTTTCTCCCCTTGCGGTTGCGACGGCGATTCTGATGCGACTGAAGGCGACAACGACAGCGAAGGATCTGAAGATACTGAAGATACTGAAGAAGCCGATGATGAACTTTCCGAGAGCGACGGCGATACAGATTCGAGCGAGGGCGCTGAAAACTCCGAGATGCCGGGTGAGAGCGACATCGAAGAAGAGGCTTTTATTCCCGCCGACTGTCTTCTCGATGCCGCCTGCACGCGCATCATGGTGGCTTCGCATCGCGGCTATCATGCCGTATACCCCGACAATTCGCTGGCAGCCGTGCGTGCCGCTTTTGAGCTGGGCGCGGATCTGGCGGAAGTGGACGTTCTGGAAACCGCAGACGAAGTGCTGGTGCTTTCGCACGAGAACGACCTTTCGCTGATTACGGACGGCAGCGGCTATATCGATCAGTTGACATGGGACGAAATCAAAGACCTTAACGTCAATGACGGAGACCCGGCTAACGAAGAAAGCATGCATCTGGGGCGTTTCTCGGATGCGCTGGCAATAGCGCGTGAATACGGAAAAATGCTTTATGTAGATGTCAAGACCGGGCGCGGAGATCTGATTGTGGCGGTCATACAGAGCGATGACTACTATAAAGAAGCCCTGGTGCGCGATGACATCGAAAATCTGTTGCCCATGCTGACATTGGATTCCGAGCTGGTCGTCATGCCGCCGGTGGAAAATACCGAACAGTTCAACACTGTAATGACACAGGCCGATCCGCCCATAGTCGAAATAGCCAGTATTTCAGTCAGTGCGGAACTGGGGACTTACATAAACAACGGTGGAGTTAAAATCCAGCAGGATGTAATGTTTTACGGCGATACAAAAGCGGTATACGACAATGATTACAGCCATTGGAAGGAATTCATCGATGCCGGAGTTATGCTGCTTCAAACAGACGCACCCAAACTGTTGGTTCCAGCAGTGCAGCAGTATAACGCAAGCGGTGAATTTCCGGCATCCGGGCCGGAGGAGGAATAAAGCTGATGCATCATAATGCATCATAATGCGTCATCGCCCGCATAAAAAGAGCCCGCATAAAGCGAGCTCTTTTTTTTAATTACCTTGCTCAGTAGTTTGCAGAAGCTTCGGTTCCATTGTTGCCGTCCGTACCGGCATTGAGTGAATAACCACCGAAACCGCCATCGCCGCCTGTTCCGGCGTGCCCCAGCGTCAGATCGAAGCTGTTGTGCCGCGCCGTCAGTTTCCAGTTTGGAGTAATTGTGCCGTTGTTGTAAACGTATATGCCATAGGCGTGACCGCCCGAGCCGCCGCCACCGCCACCGCCGTGACCGCCACGTCCACCTGCTCCACCCGAGCCACCTGGAGGTGCACACCAGGTTATGTCATCAGGATCACCTTCCCCGCCATTCTGACCGCCCGCGCCGCCTGCGCCGCCTGCACCGCCCGAGCCGCCGTCGCCGCCCATACCGCCAATGCCAGTGACTAATGTGGTGTACTGGATAACCGGCATGTCAGCCGCTGAAGGAGGTATGGCACCTGCAGGCCAAGCGATGAAAATTGCGAAGGATGAACCGCCGGTAGTACCTTTTATACCGTTACTCCCCAGACAGCCACCACCGCCGCCACCACCACCCGAACCACCTAACTGGTCATAGAGCGTGCTGCAACTGCTGACATATACGCCGCCGCCGCCGCCGCCGCCACCACCACCAGCGCCGTTTGTTCCGCTGGTTCCGCCAGTTGCGGTACTGACCACCCACAGATAAGTGGTACCGCTTACCGAACCAGAGGAAGTCGGGCCGCTGCCGCCAAGACCATCACCACCGGCGGAACCGTTGTTTCCTGGCTGTCCGTTCATGGATCCGTTATCGGGAGGAGTACAGGTGCCGCAACTGTTGTATAACCTGCCGGTGTATCCGCCCGCTCCACCAGTACCGGCTCCGGTGCCTGAACCGTTGCTGCCGCTGCCTTCCTGGGTTTTATATGTAACCGGGCAGGCAGAAGCGCCGCCTGTGCCACCGTTCGACCCGCAGCTTGATGTGCCGCCTGCTCCACCGTTGTTGGAGCCATTACAGTATGGATCAGAGCCGGAATCGTTGGCCAGGCGCGCAGCAACGCCGTTGCCGCCAATCAGTCCATCGTTGCCGGCTGTTCCGTTGCCGCCCTTTTTGCCGGCGCCGGCTTCACCACCGATGATCTTCGAATGGTTGACTTTCAGGTGATTGTCGCAATTGTAGACATAGAAGGCATATGTAGATTGCGATTCGCCGCTTACATCCAGACCGTAGACTTCGAAGCCCGATAATTCAGTATTGTAGGTGTTTATATTGCGCACCGTAACTGCACCGATCTGCGTTCCGGTGGGAGTTATACCTTCGATGGTGCTGCGGTTGCCGTCCGAGTCACGGCTCTGGAAAGAGCTGGAGTATCCGCCCAGAATATTAATGCCTTCGATCAGTTCAATGTTTTCCTGATAGCGTTCTCCAGTCACCAGAATGTCGCTGATGCCATCCAGATTTGCCAGATAAAGTCCGCGCCCTATGGTTCTGACCGGATTCTCGTAGCTGCCGTCGGAGGCATCGTTGCCATCTTTGGAAACGAAAATGGCTTCTCCTTCTTCACCGTCGAAGCCGTCACAGTTCTGGTCAATTCCGTCACCTATCGGGTCGCTAGAACCGTAATATTGACATTCACAGCCGTCCAGCAGATTGCCATTGTAATCAACCCAGCCGCTGTCGCAGGCATATGAACACTGATAGGGGTTGTTCTGATCGCCTGTGGAAATACAGGTTCCCACAGTATGAGTATTGGGGCCGACCGCCTGGCACTGCGTGCAGTTTATTCCGCAGCAGGTGCTGCTGCTGTTGGCCAGACAGCATGTGGCGGCATTGCCGGAATTACACTCAGTCAGCGCCGGGTTCTTGCGGTAATAAGGATCGCAGCTCCAGCCGCAGGCATGGTTGAGACACTGCGGCGAACCGTGCGCTGGAGTTGTGCAGTCCAGGCAACTGGCTCCGCAGTGATCCGCGTCAGCGTCGGTATAACAGTAGTTACCGCTTGGACACAGGTGATTACCTGGGTTGCAGGTGTAACCACACTGGCTGTTGATGCAAGCAGCATATCCGTTGCCGCCCGGATCTGAACAGGTCTGACAGGATGAGCCGCAATAATCGGAATCATCGTTTTCCTTGCAGGCAAAAGAGTTCGGCGAGATTTCGCACAGATGATCTTCCGCGTGACAGACCGTTTGGCATTCGCCGTTAGAACAGACAGCATAGCCGCCATCGGGAACGGTGCAACTGGTGCAGGCCGCACCGCAGTGTGCTGAATCAGCATCCGAATAACAGGTATCGCCGCAGAGATGATAGCCCACCGAACAATCGGTATCGCACAGACCATTGACGCATGAGGCATAACCGCCGATAGGAGCTGTACAACTGGTGCAGGATTCTCCGCAATGAGTAGTGTCGGTGTCAGAATAGCAGGTGTCACCGCAGAGATGATAATTTGAAGGACAGTCGGTATCGCATAGGCCATTGACGCAAGAGGCATAACCCCCAACCGGAGCCGTACAACTGGTGCAGGACTCTCCGCAATGAGTAGTGTCTGTGTCCGAATAGCAGGTGTTGCCGCACATATGGTAGCCCACTGGACAGGACGAACCGCACTGGCCGTTGATGCAACTGGCGCTGCCGCCAATCGGAGCTTCGCAGGTCTGGCAGCTTTCGCCGCAATGGGAAGGATCGTTAGTGGCGAAACACTCATACTGATTTTCAGCCACCTGACACAGATGGCGGTTGGAATCGCAGAGCATGTCGCATGCACCGTTCACACATACAGCATCACCACCTGAAGGAGCCTGGCAGCTCTGGCAGACAGCGCCGCAGTAATCCGGGTCCTGATCGTGATGGCAGGTGAAATCACCCTGGCACAGATGCCAGCCTAAGGAGCATTGTGTACCACATGCGCCATTGATGCAGGTGGCATTACCGGATACTGGAGCCGGGCACTCTGAGCAGCTTCCTCCGCAATGGACCGGATCTGCGTTGGGATAGCAAGCGTCGCCGCAGAGATGATAACCCATTGGGCAGGATTGTGAACACGCACCGTTGACGCAGGAAGCGGAACCGCCCGCCGGTGCGCTGCAGGTCAGACATTCGTTACCACAATGTGTGATATCGGTATCCGAATAGCAGGTGTCGCCGCAGAGATGATAGGCGTTCGGACAACGGCTGTCACATTCGCCGTTGACACA
>Ga0172375_10002966_pt1 | contig 26115 bp, 18 predicted proteins | sample LakKiv1m_FD_114537 | JGI IMG/M metagenome (GOLD analysis project Ga0172375, IMG submission 114537) | Freshwater microbial communities from Kabuno Bay, South-Kivu, Congo - kab_092012_11.1m | ecosystem: Environmental > Aquatic > Freshwater > Lake | place: Democratic Republic of the Congo...
AAATTCTGCCTGCTGGACGACGGCGCTGAAGGCGAAGGCGAAGGTGAGGGCGAAGGTGAAGGCGAAGGCGAAGGTGAAGGCGAAGGCGAGGGTGAAGGCGAGGGCGAGAGTGAAGGTGAAGGCGAGAGCGAGGGTGAAGGCGAGAGTGAGGGCGAAGGCGAGGGTGAGGACGAAGGCGATTACTGGAGCGACGGTTCCGGTTCGGGCGGCTGCTCTGCACCGACAGGCTTAAGCGGCGGAATATTAATGCTGCTGGGTCTGCTCGGAAGCTTCGCGGTCATCAGAAGAAGCGCCTGATACGGCAGAACATAAACGAATATTCTATAAAGAAGGCGACCCGATGGGGTCGCCTTCTTTTTACAGCCCTGGCTGCCAATTAAGCATTTGTGTCAATCCTGCGCAAACTCAGAATCCGGGTTGGCTTCACTTCTGAAAGCTGGGTCGTCCCGGTTTGGTGAAATGTATTTTATTATTCTGGCAAGTTATCAAATTTAACTCCGCCTGCACTGAGGAGGCGCGTAAAAGCGCCGTCTCGAAGTGTAAGGCGGCGAGTTTCCCTCATGCTTCGAGACGAAAATCTGCGATTTTCTCCTCAGCACTTTCGGGAAACGGTCACTATGTAAACTGGGGACTACTCAGTTCTGTAAGTGTGACTATTTAAAAAAAATCAACATTAATGCTGCGCATTTGCGGGTAATTGTGTATACTTCTTTGCTCGTTTGGGAATCCCGTATTCCCTTTTACAGACTGAATGATGAAGAGGAAGCACGTCATGTACCGTAAGGTTGATGCATGGGTCGATCTGGTGAAGCTTGAACACGATGTTCTCAAATTCTGGGAAGATACTCAGGCTTTCGATAAACTGCGCAAAAAAAACGAAGGCAAGCCGCCCTGGTCTTTTCTGGACGGTCCGATTACCGCCAATAACCCCATGGGCGTCCATCACGCCTGGGGACGCACTTTAAAAGACGCCTTCCAGCGCTACTGGGCCATGAACGGGCGCGAGCTGCGTTACCAGAACGGTTTCGACTGCCAGGGCCTGTGGGTCGAAGTGGAAGTCGAAAAAGAGCTGGGCTTCAACTCCAAGCGCGACATCGAAGAATTCGGCATCGATAAGTTCGTCGATCTGTGCAAGGAGCGCGTGCGCAAATATTCCGGCGTGCAGACCATGCAGTCGATTCGTCTGGGCTACTGGATGGACTGGAACAACAGCTACTACACCATGTCGGACGAGAACAACTACACCATCTGGTCGTTCCTCAAAAAATGTTTCCAGCGCGGCAAGATCTATCGCGGTCACGATGTCATGCCCTGGTCGGGCCGCTCAGGCACCGGCTATTCGCAGATGGAAATCGTCGAAGGCCGCAAACTTGTGGCTCACCGCGCACTCTTCATAAAGTTCCCGCTCATCGAGCGCCCCGGCGAAAACCTGCTGGTGTGGACCACTACACCCTGGACTCTTTCTTCCAACGTGGCCGCCGCCGTCAATGTCGATCTCGACTATGTAAAGCTGCGCTCAAAGGGCGACGGCGAGGCATATTATTTTGCCGCCGACAACCTCAATTTCCAGCGTCTGAAAACCCAGTTCGAAGAAAAAAAGGAATGGGTCGAAGGCGTACCCAAACTGAAAACCATCGCCCAGATTTTCGAAGCTTCGGGTGGTTACGAAATTGAAGGCACCATAAAAGGCGCCGAAATGGTGGGCTGGCGTTATCGTGGTCCCTACGACGAGCTTGAGGCGCAGAACATAAAGGGCGGCTATCCCTTTACCGATCCGAATATAAAAGAAAGCTCCGCTGAAGCCCACCGTGTAATCGACGGTGGACGCGACAGCATCGGCAGCGCCATAGTTGTGGCCGGTGACGGTTCGGGCATTGTACACATCGCTCCGGGCTGCGGCGATGTTGACCATATCATGGGAAAACAGCTTGGCCTGCCGCAGATCGCGCCGCTTAAGGAAGATGCGCGTTTCATGGAAAAATTCGGCCCGCTCACAGGCCGTCACGCCGTCGAAAAAGAGACGGTCGATTACATCTTTGACGATCTGAAAAACAAGAAGGTGCTGGTGTGGGTCGAAAAATATCCGCACATCTACCCGCACTGCTGGCGTTCTGGCGACGAACTGGTCTTCCGTCTGGTGGACGAGTGGTACATCAACATGGACTGGCGCGACGAAATCAAGAAAGTCGTTAAAGACATCCGCTGGCTGCCAGAGTGGGGTGAAGAGCGCGAGCTTGAGTGGCTGGGTAACATGCACGACTGGATGATCTCGAAAAAACGCTTCTGGGGTCTGGCGCTGCCCATCTGGATCTGCGACGACCCGAACTGCGCGCACTGGGATGTGGTCGGCGGCTATGACGAACTTAAAGCCCGCGCCGTTGAAGGCTGGGCGGAGTTCGAAGGTCACAGCCCGCATCGTCCGTGGATTGACGGCGTCAAGATCAAATGTGAAAAATGCGGCTCGACCGCTACACGCGTTAAGGACGTGGGCAACCCCTGGCTGGACGCCGGAATCGTGCCGTATTCCACCGTAAAGTACAACACCGACCGCGAATACTGGAAAAAGTGGATGCCAGCCGATCTGGTGCTGGAGTGCTTCCCCGGCCAGTTCCGCAACTGGTTCTACAGCCTGCTGGCTACCAGCACCATGATGGAAAACATCGCCCCATTCAAAACGCTTCTGGGTCATGCCCTGGTGCGCGATGAAAAGGGCAACGAGATGCACAAATCCACCGGCAACGCCATCTGGTTTGAAGACGCCGCCGAGAAGATGGGCGCAGACGTAATGCGCTGGATCTACTGCGGTCAGGAAACCACCGTAAACCTCAACTTCGGTTACGGCGTGGCCCGTGAAGTGCGCGGCAAGTTCTTCAACACGCTGTGGAACACCTACGCCTTCTATATCAACTATGCCCGTATCATCAACTTTACGCCGCCGGCAGAGCCGACGCCCATCGAAAAGCGTCCCGACTTCGACCGCTGGATACTTTCGAACCTGCAACTCTTTGTTAAGAAGGTGCGCGCTGCGTTCGAGGACTTCAACATCCGCGCCTCCATCCGCGCCGCCGAAGACTTCATGGAGGATATGTCGAACTGGTACATCCGCCAGAGCCGCCGTCGTTTCTGGCGCGGCGACGACGACGCCGATTCTCAACTGGCTTATGAGACGCTGTATGACTGTCTCTACACCACCATAAGGCTGCTGGCACCGATGATTCCGTTCATCACCGAAGAGATTTATCAGAATCTGGTCAGAAGCTTCGATCCCAAAGCTCCCGAAAGCATTCATCATACCGATTTCCCCGAGGTGAAGGAAAACTGGATAGACGAAGAGCTTTCGGCGCAGATGAAAGCCATTACCTCATATAACGGCCTTGGGCTCTCTGCCCGTGAACACGCCAAAATAAAGGTAAGACAGCCTCTGGCCCGCCTGATTGTAGGACCGGCCACCAAAATCGATGCCGAAGCGGCCCGCCGTTTCGCCGATATGCTGGAAGACAGTCTCAACGTCAAGAAGATCGAAGTTCTGGAACCGGGCGCGAAAAGTTCGGTCTCATACAGCATCAAGCCGAACCTCAAGACTCTGGGTTCACGCATGGGAGCGCGTCTGAAAGATCTGAGCGCGCTCATTCAGCAGGAGCAGGACTTCCTTTCCAGCCGCCGCAAGGCCGGAGAGGAAACCTTTACCCTGAATCTGGGTGGTGACAGCATAATTCTCTCTAAAGACGATCTGCTCTTCGAGGAAGTCATGCCCGCCGGTCTGGTCGTAGCTGATGAAGGTTCAGGCTGGGTGGCGCTTGATACCGTTCTGACCGAAGATCTCAAGCTGGAAGGCCTCATGCGCGACCTGCTGCGTAATCTGCAGGTTATGCGCAAGAATGTCGGTCTCGAAGTGGAAGACCGTATCGCCTTAAGCTGGAACAGCAGCGATGCCCGCGTGGGTGAGATATTCAGCCGCTGGGCCGAATTTGTGTCGTCTGAGCTGCTCTGCACCGAGATCAGGCATTCGGATACCATCGAAAACGTCCAGGAAATAAAAGTCGGCGATCTTTCGGCTTCTTTCGGCATGATAAAGACCGGCAAACTGGGCTGACAGAAACAGCAGAATTGTTCAATTAATGGCGAATAAAAGCACAGATCCTTCAGAGCCCGGCATCAAGATAATCGCCCGCAACAAAAAAGCGCGTCACGATTACTCTATAGAGGATACATTCGAAGCCGGAATCGTTCTGATAGGCACCGAAGTAAAATCGCTGCGAGCCTCCCGTGTGCAACTGGGCGACGCCTATGCGCATGTCAAAAACGGCGAATTGTGGCTTGAAAACGCCCACATCGACGAATATGAACACGGCAACCGCTGGAATCATCAACCGCGCCGCCGCCGCAAACTGCTCATGCACAAACGAGAAATTCACCGCCTGGAGACCAAACTCAAGGAAAAAGGTCTTACTCTGGTAGTCTTAAGCATGTATTTTGTCAAGGGACGCGCCAAAGTGGAACTGGGTCTTGGAAAAGGCCGGAAAAAGTACGATCACCGCGATAATCTGAAGGAACGGGAACAGCGTCGCGAGATAGATAACTACATGAAAACACAGAGAAGAAGATCTGAATGATACAAATAGTGGACGGCGGTGAACGCTATTTGCCCAAAACTGTTGACTTGTGGTCTATATAAGGCTTAACTGTTAAAAAGGTTAATAACGGGCCAAGAATTTTGACCCGTGATGATAATTTGTTTGACAACCGGGTAGTGCAAAAAGTAGATTCGTTTAGCTTTAGATTGGGATTATATGGCGAATTGTCTTTTGCCTTTGCTTGAGCATCCTGCATTCGAGTTGGGAGGTAAGCTTGAAAAAACTCACATTTAGCCTTCTGGCCTTCACTGCGGCTCTTGTTTTGTGGCTGCCGATGGCTGCGGCTGCTGAAACGGATTCGACCGACACCGTAGTCGCCGACGAAAATCCGCTGACAGTCGCTCAGGCTGAACCGGCCGCCGGCGAGAGCATGCAGGTCAGCGAATCGGCTGAAGCCGAGCCCGCAGCAGAAGAGGGTGAGGAAGAGGGCGAGAAAAAGAACGATAAATGGTGGAGCATCGGCTTCGGATATCAGTTCGCGCACAACCTGCAGCGTGAGCGTCCCACTGCGGTAAACTCTCTTTCAGTCGATCCCGGTTTCAAGATTCCCTTTGGCGTAGATCTCAACATAGGTCTACATCTGGGCGCTTCAGTCACCACCGAATATTCGGCTGATGAACCCGGCGCTCGTGACCTTACGGTAAACACCGCCGATTTCGATCCGATTTCTCTTTCAATTTCGAGAGCGTTCGTCATCGATAAGGAATACACCGGCTTCACCATCACACCCAGCATCGGACAGCTTTTCCCCTATACCTCTAAAATAGCGGGACAGGCCAACGACTGGGTATACGCCCTCAAGCCCGGTGTAGCCTTAAGCCTGAGTCGCTGGAGTGTGTCGCTTTCCAACAGCAGCAGCCTTCAGAAGAACTTTCATCTTTATGACTTCAGGGCAATAAAGAGTGAAGGCGACGGCGGCGACGAGCCGATGCCGCTGAATTCTTTCTCGTTCACCAATGCCACCAGCCTGCGTTACTCGGTATGGAAAATGGACATGGGCGTGGCCGTGGCCTGGACGAAGAGCTGGCGCTATCATCCTGAAACAACAGAGCAGGCCAACAATGCCGTGTCCTACACGGCGGACGTCGGCATTACTCCATATGATGCTATTTACCTGAATCTCGGAATTACCACCAACGGACCGGAGCGTCTCTACGGTTTCGGTTCGGACTACGTAGTTCCGTTCGATCCGAGATTCACAATGATATTCTTCGGAATTTCGTATTCGCTATAGAGCTTTGCACTAAGGAGGTTTTAGTAACATGAAAGCCGGTCTTACCAAGCTGTTTGCAGCAGTCGTGCTTGCCCTCGTAATGGCGGTTGCCATGGGAGCATGTATGACGGAGCGCACCCCGATTGACAAAACCAATCCTCTCGCGCTCGACAAAAGATTGTTTGAAGGCCAGTGGTTCTTCAAACAGACGGTAGTCGACAAGCCCTACAGGTTCGATGTAACCTTCCTGGGCGAAACCAACGATCTGAAGATTCTCGAATGGGAAATCACAGAGAGCTGGCTCATCGGCTATGACATCCACGACCATTTTGAAGCGGCCGGCACCGATGGCATTATGGACCAGGGCAGACCGCCCGTGGTAGCCTATCCCATCGCCGATCACTTCGATATCAAGGTGGCGGAGAACTCAACTACCGGCGAAGATCTCCCCATGCTGGTCGAGAACCGCGACAACCCCTGGTGGCAGAGACGTTATATCATTATTGATCCGTCTTCCAGCGCCGTTTCGGTATATCAGCTCAAGTACATGAACATGACCGTCGAATGGGCTAACCCGTTCCGCATTGAGCCGATGGCCGGATACACCAATCTCGAATTCTACGACAAGACTGAAAACGTTATTGATCCTAAGGATTACGAGAAACGTTACGTCCTGGGCGGCGAAAATCTGGTGAACATGTTCTCGTTCATCAACGAGGCCACCTTCACCGCCAACAACGACTGGCGCAGCATCTACACCTGGGAAGACGTCAACGAGTTCATCAACTGGGATCCCATGCGCGTAGCCTTCCGTAACTATTTCTGGCGCGTGGATCGCAATGATCCTCTTCTCGCCGACTTCCGCGCCATGGAATTCCAGGACAATCTCTTCCGTCGTTTCGGTTACTTCGTGCGCGACTATTTCGGAATCGATCCGCAGCACGGACAGCGCGAGAACTACTATCACAAGTGGGCCAACCGCTACAACACCGAGACCGTTACCAGAAACGTCACCGAGAAGGACGCTGATGGAAACGATGTTACTGTAGAAAAGACCATCAACCATCAGATAGAGTACTTCATGGGTCCGGATTATCCGGAACGCCTCCTGATGTCGGCCTGTTCGGTCGCTGCCGATTACAACCACATCTTCAAGCATGCAGAGTGGGCTTCCAAGGCTGAAAACCAGGGAAAAGAAGACACCTGGGCTCTCGATAACAGACAGAAGAGACTCAAATCTTTCTGGCTTTCAAATCTCACCGCCAGCTCGGATAACCCGGAGACTTTCACCGCCGAACTGGATGACTGGCCGGCTGAAAACAAGCTTGATCCGAACGATTACTACTATATCGATTATCTCGAAACCGATGCAGACAAAGTGCAGGCTTTCTACGATTACTGCTTCCCGACAGCAGAGAATCAGGCCACCAGAAAGTTCCTTCTCAGGAAGAACTGGTTCATGCCTTATGATTACATCCGTGACGGTGTAAACCCCGAAGGCATCCCCAACATGATCACCCAGGACGAACTGGCCAAGCTTTACAGCGCTTTCTACCTGGAAAAAATGATCGATACTGAAAAGACCGCCAAGGGCCCCGTTGCCTGCAAACTCGATTACGAACATCGCTGCGCCGTCGACTCCGAAGGCAACAAGATTCCTCGCTGGGGCGTGGAGCTTGGCGACGGTCGTCACAGCATGTTCTACTGGGTCACCAAGGCCAGCGAATTCAACCCCCTGGGTGTTTCGCAGTGGTCTGACGATCCCGAAACCGGACAGATTTTCACGGCTGTTGCTCACATCTTCGGTACCGATATGCAGGCCTGGATCAGCCGCGAACTGGAGCGTTTCGAAGTCATCCGCGGTCTGAAAGAATCTGCCCGTCCCTTCGATCCGTCAGCCGGACGCTGGGGTCAGATTATCAGTGAAACGATTTCTTCGGCAGAACACACCAGGGTTCCGACTCAGAGCGAAGCCGGCACAACTCCTGATGAAGAAGTCAATCCGCTTCCGCCGCTGCCCGGTACACCCAGGTATAATATGTCGGCAGCTTACAACAACATGCTCGGTCGCGGCATTACCGCCGAAACCGCCGATGAGTTCGATGCCGAATTCCAGAAGCAGGGTCTGGGACTTGAAGTATCCGAAAACATGGATGCCCGTCTCGACGCCCTTCGTCCTCCTGAGTACAAGAACAACTGGGACATCGACCAGGTTAAAGGCACCAAGTGGGAAACCCAGATGGCTTCCCTCGGAACTCTCGATTATCTCTTCCCGGATGCTACCGAGTATGACGAAAACATGCTCTATCAGGTTTCGCCGGTCTACTGGGGCTCACCCACTAAAATGGCGGAACTCGCCCAGCGCGAGATCAACTTCTCCAAGGGCGGATATTTCATGAGCGAGTGGCTCGATGGCGGTTACCTGGCTCTAATGAGCAAAATGCAGGATGACCTGGGTTACAACATGGAGCAGATCCGTCGCACCGTTGAAGCCATTGCTTTCAAGGGCACCCTCGAACACGAAGCCGGTCACTGCCTGGGTCTGCGTCACAACTTCCGCGGCTCCATCGACGAGGCCAACTACTCCGGTCTTGAAAGAGGAACCAAGAAGAGCGGGTACGCCATGCTGAAGGCCGATCATGCCGCCGCTCTGCAGGGCAAGATTGATGAATTCGTGGCCGAGAATGGCCGCAATCCCGATCCGTGGGAAACTCATTATATCGACAAGCAGCTTGGTCACGTCATAAAGTGGTATGAATATGCCTCCATCATGGACTACCATGACAATTTCTACTACACCGCAATGGGTCTTGGTAACTATGACCGCGCCGCTTTCCTTTATGCATACGCGTGGGTAGTTGAAAAATACATGACCGAAGGCGATACAGTCGCGCTGGACGACGGCGGAGCTCCGAAGATCAAGCTTGAGCCGCTGTTCGAAAAACGCCCCTGCAACTCCGGAGACATCTATCTGCAGGATTGCGCTTGTACACCGGGCATGATGCTGCAATCTGACATTGACGCCGGTTATGAGTGCTCATGCACCGACTATATGGGTCAGGAAACCTGTTATCTCGACGGCAAGGAAACCTTCGCCCTCAGAATCGAGAACGAAGTTACTGCGTCTGTCGACGAAGACGGCAACACCAAGTTCACGAAGACCGGTTATCCTAAAGAGATCCAGCTCAACGGCGACACCAAGATGTACCAGTTCTGCACAGACGATCAGGTTTACGAAGATCCAATGTGCAACCGCTGGGACTCCGGCAGCACCGCCGCCGCCATCACCAGAGGTCAGGTTGACCAGTACAACATGTTCTATTACTGGCGCATGCTGCGTCGCGGTAATCCGCGCTTCCGTCGTCACAACTGGTGGCAGAGCGCGTTCGGAATGTTCGGTTTCGCGCACTTCGCGCTCGATCTGAACTACAACCGCTTCCAGCTCCCGACCTGGAGAAACATCCTGCTCGACCAGTCAACGGATCCTTTCGCAGAGGGCACCACTATCGAGCGTAAAGAGTATCTGCTGGCTTTGAACGGATATGAACAGTGGGAAGAAAACGGCAAGATCCAGAAGCTTACTCCGGGTGGACCTGGTGACTATCTGATCGCTGCCATGGAAGGCTTCAACTTCCTGGTTTACGATGTGATTTATCGTCCGGATGTAGGCAAGCATCTCCTGACCTCATGGAAGGACAACTCCGCTGTACAGTATTTCGTAAGCAATCCTTACATCTACGACGACAGCGAGCTTGAAGAGAACGTCGGTGGAGCCATTGTCGATGTCGACCTGCGTTTCGGTCGCTATCACAAGAACCACTGGAACCGTCAGGACGATCCGGCACTCCCGACTGAGAAGCAGACAATACGCGGCTTTTCTCAGGAAAAGAACGCCGCCTCCTTCATCCTTTATAACTCGGGATGGTGGGTCGACAAATATCGTTACGAGAGCATGGCCAACGCATTCCATTATCTGTCGGATGGTTTCCTCAATGCCGGTTACGACATAATGTCTGATACCATCAACGAAGAATCCATGTTCAACTTCACGCCTTACTGCGTACATCAGACCGGTCCCGGTGATTACGAAGTCAAGAGATTCCGTCCGCGCACCAGCGAGCTCTTCTTCTGGAACTCGATGGAAGAGGGCGAAATGGGTACAGCCTGCGCTAGCGATACAGACTGCACTGAAAGCGAATACTGCTGGCTTAAGGAAGACGGCAACTGGAAGATCGCCGCAGACGATGAAACCACCATCGGTTACTGTATGCCGACCTGGGCTCCGAAACCCAGCGATCCGAGCAAGTCGTTCTGTCAGAAGGTATCCGAAGAGACCGGCGAGATCTATATCCCGCTGCACGCTTCGTGGGTATACTTCGACAAAATGATGCCGTCCTTCTGGGCCATGCTGAACACGGCCAACACCATGGCGGATCAGTCGGTCTACTGGTACTACAACACCGCTGAAATTCCGGCTCACGAGTACGCAGTCTGGACTTCGGAAGACACCGAGGAATACAACGTCAACGTCATCGACTGCCTCAATGAGAAGGAAAACATTTACTACCGCGCCTACAACGCCATTGGCCAGGATCATAAGAGCCCGATCTATCAACTGGTCAAACGCTGCGCCAACATCCGCGGCACCTGCATGAAGGCGATCGGCAAGGGCATGGTTCCGGGCAACTTCGCAGTAGGCGACGAAACCTGCTCGAACGGCTACCCGGCCTGGTACATGAACCGCGAACTCTCCACCATCGAAGCTACCTTCATCATGCTGAACGAGTACGTGCGCTTCTGGACCGGCATTGGAACTACCGCATGGTTCCCGCTGGGTGACGACGGTTATTGATCCGTCAGTCTCTGATAACAAAAAGGCCGGGAAGAAATTCCCGGCCTTTTTTTAAGGTGTGAAATACGTTACGAAACTGATCTATTGCAGCTTGAATACTCTTTCGGCATTGCCGTGCAGGAAGAGTTCACGCTGTTCTTCGTCCAGTTGCAGGCTGTCGAGATGTTCGAGGCAATGTGTTGCCGTCGTCATGGGATAGTTGGTGCCGAACATAACCTTCTTTTTGCCGTTGCTGCGCATATAATCGACCAGTTCCTTCGGATAGCGTCGGGCAGTATAGGCCGAAGTGTCGATATAGACGTTGCGGTGTTTGGTGGCAACGGCAATCATTTCCTGAGTCCAGGGGTAGCCGATGTGTCCGCAGACAATTTTAAGCTCAGGAAAATCCAGCGCCACTTCATCAATATATGGAATGGGCCGTCCCGGTTCCGACGGGCAGAGCGGTCCGGTATGACCCACCTGCAGGCAGACTGGAATATCCAGTTCCACACAGGTCGCATACAGCGGATAGTAACGCCGGTCAGTGGGCGGCAGGTTCCAGAACCACTGTACCTGGCGCAATCCGACGAATCCATGTTCTTTTACCAGCAGCCGCAGTTCGCGCACCGCCTCCATCGGACGATACAGGTTTACGGATGCTATTCCTCTGAAGCGTTCGGGAAATTTTTCGACTATGGCCGCTACCTCTTCGTTTGTGATAAGCGCTCCCGCAGGCCCCCACCAGGCGCAGATGAGTCCTTTACCGACACCTGCCTGATCCATTGCCGCCAGAGTGGCTTCGACGGGGATGTCTTCGGTGAAAAGCTCAATTCCCATCCAGCGCCGCAGTGATTCGAAGACCGCATGGTTTATGAAGGCCATGTTGGGGTGTTGCATCCATACGTCGATAATACGCGAAGTTCCGGGCATGACTTTATCTCCGCATCAATTGCAGACTTCTGTCTGGCCTGCTATGAATTTTTCAACTGATGGTCGAGGCTGTTTTTACAGACCGTATTTGTCTATGAACTCCTGCAGTTCTTCCATATCCAGTTTGCTGCCGATGAAAAGCGGCGTGCGCTGGTGAAGCTGTTCCGGCCAGATGTCGAGTATGCGCCCCTTGCCGTCTGTCGCCAAACCTCCGGCGTGCTCCTGTAAATATGAAAGCGGAGCGGCTTCATACAGCAGACGCAGCTTGCCGGCGGGCTTGTCGGTGTTGGGCGGATAAAGGAATATTCCGCCACGCAGCATATTGCGGTGGAAGTCGGCCACCAGCGCGCCGATGTAGCGTGCCGTGTATGGGTGCCCGTGTTCGGGGTCGTACATTTTAAGATGATCGACGTATTTGCGGTAGGCGTCTGATTTCCACTTGTGGTAGTTGCCTTCATTGACGCTTAAAATCTTTCCGCGCTCGGGCGTTTTTATGAAGGGATGCGAAAGCAGAAACTCGCCGATGGATGGCGCATAGGTAAAACCGTGAACTCCGGTGCCGGTGGAATATACCAGCATGGTGGAGGAGCCATAAATTATGTATCCGGCTCCGACTATTCTGAAGCCGGGCTGCAGGATATCTTTGAGTGAAAGCGGACCGTTCTGCTCCCAGTTGACGCGCTTGTGAATGGCGAAGATGGTGCCGATTGAGGCATTAACGTCAATGTTGCTGGAGCCGTCCAGCGGATCGAACATGACTACATAGTCACCCATGTGCAAAGGGTCTTTTTCAATGATCTCGGTATCCAGTTCTTCTGATGCGATGGCACCTACCAGACCGGTACCCTGCAATATACGGATAAGAACTTCGTTGGAGTAGCTGTCGAGCTTGGCTACCTGCTCGCCCTGAATATTGATATCGGAAGTAAGCCCGAGAATGTCCGCCAAACCGGCCCGGCGCACTATGCGTCCGATGACTTTGCCTGCAAAGGCGATGTCCATCAGCAGCTTCGACAGCCTGCCCGTTGCTTCCGGAAACTGGCGCTGAGTTTCCATGATATGGCGACCTACCGTCATAAGCTTTATGGCTTCCATGCTTCCTCCCGATTTGTGAATTTTTATTGAACTCTCACCCTTCAAACCTTCTAATAATATCACGATATGCGGATTTTGTTAAGGATATCAAATATGAAGAAATCGTGAAAAAAAAAGCAAAATGTGATTGCTTCTTTTTTCGCAATTAGTTAAATTGTCTGCGATTCATGTCGGTTTCTGGAGTAGGTGTTGTACCTGATATTTAACAAATTGCTGACTGAATGTCGTAAAAATACGGATTATCTGTCCGTTTGTTCAAATACCATAAACTTAGCATCAAAGATTAATCACTTGACTATTATCACGGCGAGCATTCGGCGCTTCCGCAGTCAGGATGGTAAAAAATGCTGGACTATATTTTTTTAGCAACCTTTGTAGCCGTAGGAGCGATATTCGTTCCGGGCGTGGTATGGCTGGGAAGCCTCTTCAGACCCAGTCGTCCCAGCGCCGTTAAATCAAGCACTTACGAGTGCGGCGAGACAACTATCGGCACTGCCTGGGTACAGTTCAATGTCGGTTACTACCTCTTCGCCCTGCTTTTCCTGGTTTTCGACGTTGAAATGATCTTCCTCTATCCCTGGGCCAGCGTCTTCACCTCAATCGGTGTCGTGGCGCTGATCGAAGGAGTTATTTTCATAGCCATCCTCGCCTTCGGGCTTTTATATGCCTGGAAGAAAGGAGCGCTGGAATGGGTATAATTCTCGACAAACTGCCGAGCGTACTCGAACCCGTGCCGGGCGGCAATTTTGTTCTGGCGTGTCTGGACGATGTAATCAACTGGGCGCGTTCCAACAGTCTCTGGCCGCTGACCTTCGGAACTTCCTGCTGCGCCATCGAAATGATGCACACCGGCTGCGCCCGTCACGACTGGTCGCGCTTCGGCTTCGAAGTCAACCGCGCCAGTCCGCGTCAGGCCGATATGATCGTCGTGGCCGGCACCATCGTATACAAACTGGCTCCGCTCTTAAAGCGCCTCTATGATCAGATGCCCGAGCCCAAATACGTTGTGGCTATGGGCTCCTGCGCCATTTCGGGCGGACCTTTTCATTATAATTCGTACAGCACGCTGAACGGCGTGGATAAAATACTGCCGGTGGATGTTTACATTCCAGGCTGTCCGCCCAGACCGGAAGCGCTTATTCACGGTCTGTTGCAATTGCAGAAGAAAATCAAGACTGAATCAATTAAAGACAAACTGCACGGTTGAAGCGTACCATGAGCGAAGAAATTAAAAACACTCAGGAAAACACAGCGGAAGCTCCGCAGATTCACGACGCCGAACTGCACGCCGTTATAAGCGGTGCTTTCCCCGACGTCGCACTGGTCGCTTCTCCGCAGATCGCGACCTATGCCGTCAAACCGGAAAAACTGCTCGCCTTCGCTGCTTTTATACGCGACGATGCGCGTTGCGGCTTCGATTTCCCTGTGCTGGTTACGGGCGTGGATCGCGCTCCCGAAAACCGCATGGAGGTATTCTACCATCTGCTGCGCACACGCGATGGACACAAGGTCGTTATTAAAATAGATCTTGACCGCGCCAATCCTGCGCTTCCTTCGCTGGCCATGCTTTATCGTTCCTTCGACTGGCATGAGCGCGAGCAGATGGAGCTTTTAGGCATTACGTTCGAGGGCCATCCCGATCCGCGCAAGCTGTTGCTTGACGATACCTATACGGGCTATCCGCTGCGCAAGGAGTACGAGGACGAGGCGCACGAATACATCAAACGTCCATACTGAAAGAGGTATGACGGTGACAATCGACTGTTGTGAAGAAAGACTGGTAAAAAATCTGGACACTCAGGAATACTGGGTGAACATGGGGCCGCAGCATCCCTCGACTCACGGCGTTCTGCGCTTTTTAGTCAAGCTCGACGGCGAAACCATTACCGATGTCATTCCGCATATCGGATACATGCATCGCGGCATCGAGAAGATGAGCGAGAACGTTACCTACGTCCAGTTCAATCATCTTACAAGCCGCCTCGATTACCTGTCGGCCATGATAAACAACTGGGGCTACTGCATGTGCGTTGAGAAAGCCCTGGGTCTTGAAGTTCCGGCCCGTGCCATATATGTGCGCATGATAATGTCGGAACTTACCCGCATCGCTTCGCACCAGCTCTGGTGGGGCGTTTACGGCATGGACCTGGGCGCCTTCACTCCCATGATGCACAGCTTCCGCGACCGCGAAACCATTAACGACATACTGGAAGAAACCTGCGGCTCGCGTCTGACCACGCATTACATCCGCATCGGCGGACTTTCAAACGACGTACACGAAAACTTCGTACCGCGCATAAAGAAATTCATAGACGGTTTCAGAAAATCTCTGGTTGAATACGCCACACTGGTAAGCGGCAACGTTATATTCAGAGCCCGTGCCGAAAACGTCGGTATCCTTAAGCCCGCAGTCGGCATTTCGTATGGCTGTTCGGGTTCGACCCTGCGCGGCAGCGGTGTCAATTACGACGTACGCAAGCAGGATCCTTACGGCTATTACGACCGTATGCAGTTCGATGTTCCGCTGGGAACCAAGGGCGATTCGCTCGACCGCTACGAGTGCCGCTTCAAAGAGATGGAACAGTCTCTGCGCATCATCGAGCAGTGTCTCGAACAGATGGAACCGGGCGAAGTCGTGGCGGCCAAAGTGCCCAAAAAGATCAAGCTGCCGGCTGGCGAGTATTTTTCGCATGTGGAAAGCGCACGCGGCGATCATGCCTATTTCATCGTATCCGACGGCGGTACAAGCCCCTGTCGTTTAAGAGTGCGTTCGCCGGGCTACTCGAATCTGGCGGTGCTGCCCGAGGTCGTGCGCGGCTGGCGTGTGGCCGACATGGTGACGGTGTCGTCAACTCTGGATCTGGTTGCTCCCGATATCGACCGTTAGGCGGACTGTGAGAAGGAAGCCATGAAACAGATTTTCAATTACTTCTATCATACCGAGGATCTCACCCGTGACCTTGACGGCCTGCTTTTGTCGGTCGCCAGAGCTCTGGGGCTGCCGGACTGGACTGCCGTAGCAGTTGAAGTCCTCGGCGTAATCCTCATGATCTGCGTCTTTCTGGCCTTGATGGCGCTCTTCCTGGTTTACCTGGAACGCAAGGCTGCCGGACGTTTCCAACTGCGTTATGGCCCCAACCGCGTCGGACCTTTCGGCCTGCTGCAAACCATCGCAGACGCCATGAAGCTTTTCTTCAAGGAAGACATCGTACCGACCAACGCCGACAAGCTCATTTACAAAGCCGCTCCGGCCTTCTGCTTCGGCTCGGCCTTTATTGCGCTGGCTTTCGTTCCCTGGAGCATAAACGTCGCTCCGGTTGACCTGAACGTCGGAATTCTGTTCTATACTGCAATTACTTCACTGGCAGTGCTGGGTCTGCTCATGGCCGGATGGGGATCCAACAGCAAATGGTCGCTTCTGGGCGGCATACGTGCCGGCGCTCAGATCATCTCTTATGAACTTTCCGCCTCGCTGGCCATTCTGGTCATTATTATCTTCAGCGGCACCCTGCAGATCAGTGAGATTATCGAATCACAGCGCGAGGGCTGGTGGATCTGGCGCGGACATCTGCCGGCAGTTATCGCTTTCATACTCTTCATCATCGCTGGAACCGCCGAGACCAACCGTACACCCTTCGACCTGCCGGAAGCCGAGGCCGAACTGACCGCCGGATATCACACAGAATATTCCGGTATCCGTTTCGCCATGTTCTTCCTGTCGGAGTTCCTTTTCATGTTTCTGGTCTGCGCCATCGCAGCCACGCTGTTTTTAGGCGGCTGGATGCCATTTTACATCGGCGGTCTGGACGGCTTCAATGCGGTTATGAGCTGGATTCCGCCAGTGGTGTGGTTCTTCGGCAAAACCGGCTTCCTCATTTTTGTGCTTATGTGGTTCCGCTGGACTTTCCCTCGTATGAGGATTGACCAGCTCATGCGACTTGAATGGAAGGTGCTTATGCCCATCGGCCTGCTCAATCTGCTGCTGGCGAGCATCGTGGCTTTAAGCAGGCTTTATATCTTTTCCGCCTGAGGAAAACAGTAATGAGCTATACGGGAAAAATAGTTAACGGTGGCTGGAGTCTTCTGCAGGGCATGTGGCTGACGCTGAAGTACATCACCAATCCGAAGACCATCATCACTCAGGAATACCCCGACAATCGCGAGACGCTGAAGATGTTCGACCGCTTCCGGGGCAAGCTGATATTTGTCTTCGATGAAGAAAGCGGCAAACCGAAATGCATCGCATGCAGCATGTGCAATACGGCCTGCCCAAACGCCAGCATCGAACTTGAAGGCGAAAAAGACCCCGAAACAAAAAAACGTTACCCCACAAAGTACGTCTGGCATTCGGGACAGTGCACATACTGCGGACTCTGCGTTGAAGCCTGTCCGACCGATGCCCTAAAGTTTACCGGAAAATACGAAAACGCGGTGTACGACCGCGCTGAACTGGACATAGATCTGTTGAATAGCAAGGATAAGGGCTGAAAGGTCGCCGAACTATGGAAACGATAGTTTTTTACATACTGGTGATCGTGACTCTGTTCTGCGCTGTAAAGGTGGTGACAACGCCGCTGGTGTTCCGGGCGGCCATCTACCTTATCGGCTCGCTGCTGGGCATGGCCGGTTTCTTCATGCTGCTGGGAGCCGAGTTCATGTCGGCGGTGCAGATAGTGGTTTACGTAGGCGGCATAGTGGTGCTGATTATCTTTGCCGTCATGCTGACCAGTGAACCGGGCGGCATGCAGGACAGGCCGGACATTAAGAGAACAATTCCAGCCGCCATTGTATCGGGGCTGGTGTTTTTCGGTCTGGTCTATGTCTTCTCTCTGACCGAATTCAAGCGCATGTATCCGGTGGAACAGAATAAGGGGCTGGCTCAGGCTATCGGCGAGAAGCTGCTTTCACTGGGTCCCGACGGCTACATATTGCCCTTTGAAGTCGTTTCCGTGCTGCTGGTGGCTGCGCTGATCGGAGCCATTATCATCGCCAAGAAGGAGAGAGGTGAATGATGCTGACCATTCATCATTATCTCATTGTTTCGGCGGCACTCTTCTCGCTTGGAATTTTCGGCCTGCTGTCGCGGCGCAATGCGGTGGTAGTGCTGATGTCCGTCGAGCTGATATTGAACGCCGCTTCTATGAATTTTATAGTGCTTGGCCAACTGGTCACGCCGGGTCTGGTGACTGGCAAGGTATTCGCGATCTTCGTTATAACCGTTGCGGCTGCCGAAGCTGCGGTTGCGATGGCGATCATCGTGGGCATCTTCAAGTATCGCCAGACCGTAGATGTTGAAAAGATAACCGATCTGAAATGGTAGGTTTATAAATGGATGCTGGAATCCAGACAACAAGCGTACAACTCGGATGGTTCCTGCAGAATGCGTGGCTGATACCGCTGCTGCCGTTCCTGGCATTTCTCGTCAACGGCATCTTTCTGCAGAAATACCATAAGGTCGCCGCAGCCGTGTCGGTGGGGGCGATGGGACTGGCCGCCACGGTCGCGCTGGGCATGTGCCTGCAATTCTTTGCAGGCGACTTTGCACAGCCGATAATGTCCATCCGCTGGGAGTTCCTGCGCTTCAGCGCCGGACTCTATGCCGAAATGGGAGTCATGCTCGACCGCATTTCGGTTATGCTGGCCACAGTCGTTGCGGTGGTATCCTTCCTGATTCATGTTTATTCCATCGGCTACATGCACGGAGATACGGGTTTTGCACGTTTCTTCGCCTGCATGTCGCTTTTTACCTTCTCCATGCTGGGACTGGTATTCGCAAACAACATTTTCCAGATATACGTTTTCTGGGAACTGGTGGGAGTCTCGTCCTTCCTGCTGATCGGCTTCTACTACTATAAGCCGTCGGCAGTGGCCGCCAGTAAAAAAGCCTTTATCGTTACGCGCTTCGCCGATCTTGGCTTCCTCCTGGGTGTGCTGATTGTCAGCTACTACACCGGCACCTTCGATTTTGCCCAGTTGCAGTCCGAAGCCGCTTTGAGTGTGTTGGCCGGCAAGTCCTTTATGGGCATAAGCCTGTTGAGCCTGGCTGCGGTTCTTATTTATTGCGGCGCCGCCGGTAAGTCGGCCATGTTCCCGCTGCACATCTGGCTGCCCGACGCCATGGAAGGCCCCACTCCGGTTTCAGCCCTTATCCACGCCGCAACTATGGTCGTGGCGGGTGTCTATCTGGTAGCGCGTCTCTTCGGACTCTTCGCCGCCTCCGGCGCAGGTCTCGAAGTTGTTATGTATGTCGGAACCCTCACTTGTCTCTTTGCGGCGCTGATCGCCTTCACGCAGCATGACATCAAGCGCGTGCTGGCCTTCTCAACGCTGTCGCAGCTTGGTTACATGATGCTGGCGCTGGGAGTATCGACCAGTGAAAACGCAATGGGCTTCACAGCGTCCATGTTCCACATGACTACGCACGCTTTCTTCAAGTCGCTGCTCTTCCTGGCCGCCGGTTCGGTCATTCATGCCGTTCACACCAACGACATATGGGAGATGGGCGGACTTCGTAAGAAGATGCCGCTGACACATCTGACATTCCTGGTCGCCACGCTGGCCATTGCGGGCGTGCCGCCGCTGGCGGGCTTCTTCTCGAAAGACGAAATTCTGGTGGCCGCACTCGAAAACGGTCATCCTTTTGTATTCGGTGTGGCCATGCTGGTTGCAGGCATGACGGCCTTCTACATGTTCCGCATCTACTTCGTCACTTTCTGGGGTAAGCCTTACGAAAAAGACATCAAGCGTTACGAACACGCTCACGAGTCGCCGCTGGTAATGACCGTACCTCTGCTGATTCTGGCGACGCTTTCGGTCGTGGCCGGTTTCCTGCCCTTCGGTCACAACGTCTATTACGGCGTGCCGCTTGAGCATCACGGCGTCAACTTCGGCGTAGCCATTCCGGCTACTGTTGTTGCGCTGATAGGCATAGCCGCCGCCTTTGCGCTTTACAGCAAGCGCGGCACGATGGCCGCCCGCATCGCCAATTCTATGGGACAGGCCTACCGCCTGGTGCTGCACAAGTTTTACATCGACGAGATTTATCTCTTCGTTACCAAGAAGATTATTTTCCGCTTTGTCTCCGAGCCACTGCACTGGTTCGACCGCCATATCGTTGACGGCACGATGGATCGCATCGGCGAAATAACCATCGGCACCGGACGCATACTGCGCAAGACCGTGTCGGGCAAGGTTCAGACATACGCAATTACTGTGACCGGCGGCTTCCTGGTGCTGCTGTTCGCGTTATGGCATTACTCCAAGGTTGTCGGAGGTTAGTCGGTTATGGGCATACTGACCTGGATCTACCTTATACCGTTCCTGGCGGCGATGATTATAGTCTTTACGCCGCCGGAGAAGCTGCGCTTCATAAAGTGGGTGGCGCTCTCTGCAACCTCTGTTGTGCTGACGCTGGCCATCGGGCTGGTGGTGCTGTACCTGCAGCGCATCGGCGGCATCCACGGAAGCGAACTGATGAGCGGCACGCGCACCGAACTTATGTTCGTAGAGCGGGTGGCATGGTTCAAGGCGCTTGGCATCGAATACTTCATCGGAGTCGATGGAATTTCGGTGGCCATGATCTGTCTTACAGCCATTGTCATTTTCTGCGGCGTGCTGGTTTCGTGGGGTGTAACCAACCGCGCCAAGGAATTCTTTGCATTCCTGCTGGTGCTGGTGACAGGCGTTTTCGGCGTCTTCATGTCGTTCGACCTCTTCCTGCTTTTCCTCTTCTACGAAGTCGCCGTTCTGCCCATGTACCTGCTGATCGGTATCTGGGGCACCGGACCTAAAGAATATTCGGCCATGAAGCTGACGCTGATGCTGATGGCCGGATCGGCTTTCATCCTGGTGGGCATACTGGCTATGTTCTACTATGGCGGTCTGCACAGCTTCAACATGATCGATCTGGCGCAGGTGCAGATTCCCAAAGAGGCGCAGGCATGGGTTTTCCCTATGCTGTTTGTTGGCTTCGGCATACTGGGCGCACTCTTCCCGTTCCACACCTGGTCGCCCGACGGTCACGCCTCGGCTCCGACAGCAGTATCGATGCTGCACGCCGGTGTTCTGATGAAGCTGGGTGGTTATGGCTGTCTGCGCACTGTATATATGCTGCCTGAAGGCGCACATGCCTGGGCTTATTTCTTCATGGTGCTGACCACCATCAACATCACCTACGGCGCTTTCGTCGCCATCCAGAAGAAAGACCTCAAGTACATCACCGCCTATTCGTCGGTTTCGCACTGCGGCTTCGTGCTCTTCGGCCTGCTGGCGCTGACCGCCACCGGCTTGCAGGGCAGCGTGCTGCAATCGTTCTCGCACGGCATAATGACGGCCCTCTTCTTCGGTCTGATCGGCATGATTTACGGGCGCACCCATACCCGTATGATCGACGAGATGGGCGGCATAATAAAAGTAATGCCATTCCTGGGTGTGGCTTACTATATCGCCGGTTTTGCTTCGCTGGGTCTGCCGGGATTCTCTGGCTTCATTGCCGAGGTAACAGTCTTTGTCGGTGCCTTCAGCATCGACGACCTCAGCGTGCGTATTCTGACAGTGATTGCAACCATGTCCATCGTAGTGACGGCAGTGTACATTCTGCGGGCTCTGGGACGCATGTTCTTCGGTCCGATACAGAACCCCGAACACGCCAAGCTTACGGACGCGGTTTACTGGGAAAAGATTCCCGTCGGAGTGCTGGTTTTTGTGCTGGCATTTATCGGCATGTTCCCCGGATGGCTGGTGCGGCTGATCGAATACTCGCTCGGTCCGATCATGAACAACCTCAGTCGCCAGATCATGTAGCAGGGAGGATATCGTGGATAGCGGACAGTTGCTTGTTATTGCCAACGACCTGCTCATAGTAGCTTTAGCCTTTGCCGTGCTTGGGCTGGACCTCTTCCTGCCCTGCAACCGTAAGTATATTTCGGGCTACGTCGCTCTGGGTGGAACACTGGTGCTTTTCCTGCTCTTCCTGTTTGTTCTGGGCAAACCGGGTGTGGCATTCGGCGGAATCTACAGTCAGGATAAAATCGCCATATGGTTCAAGGCGCTCTTTTATATTTCCACCATCATTACCCTGCTGGTGTCGCTGGACATGGTGCATAACCGTGCCACATTCAAGCGCACCTGCAACATTTTCCAGGCCGAATATCACGGGCTGCTGCTCTTTGTGCTGGCGGGCATGAATATGCTGGTCTGCGCCAATGAAGCAATTTTCCTTTACGTGGCGCTTGAACTCTGCACCATCCCGCTTTACATCCTGGTTTCATATCATCGCGGCGATGCTAAAAGTGCAGAAGCCGGACTTAAATACGTCATCATCGGTGCGCTGTCGTCGGGCTTCCTGCTCTACGGCTTCAGTCTCATTTTCGGTATGACCGGCTCTACCATGCTTCACGACTGGGCTCGCCTGCTGACGTGGCAACCCATGACCATCGCCGCCGTAGTCTGTCTTCTGGCCGGACTGGGCTTCAAGATCACGCTGGTGCCTTTCCATGTATGGGCCGCCGACGTATATGAAGGCGCACCTACGCCCATCACTGCATTTCTCTCGGTCGGTTCCAAAGCTGCCGGACTGGCCGTCTTTTTAAAGATTTTCTATCTGGCCCTGGGCCCGCTGGCTTCCGAATGGAACTTCATAGTGGCTATTATGGCTGCCGTCACCATGACATTCGGCAACACTGTAGCCATTATGCAGACCAACGTTAAACGCATGCTGGCCTATTCGTCCATTGCGCAGGCCGGTTACATAATCGCGGCATTCGTTGCCGTTTCTCAACTGGGTCTGGCTTCCATTGTTTTCTACATCCTCATTTACATTGTAACCAACATGGCGGCTTTCGCCGTGGTTATCGTTTATTACAACCACACCGGAAAAGAAGAAATCAAAGACTACGCCGGGCTGTCCATCAGCAATCCCATGCTGGCGCTTATTATGATGCTGGCGCTCTTTTCGCTGGGCGGCATTCCGCCTCTGGCCGGATTCCTGGGCAAATTCTATCTTTTCTCGGCGGCTGCCGAATACGGTTTCTACTGGCTGGTATTCATTGGTGCGGTAAACTCGACCATCTCGCTTTATTACTATCTCATGATGGTGCGCGCCATGTACATCAATCCGACCGATAAAATGCCCGAGAAAATCAAAGTCTCCCCGGCTCTTACAACTGCATTGCTTATCTGCACGGTGGGCATGCTGATGTTCGGACTGGCGCCGCAGTTCTTCGAAAATATCTTCGGCGCAGCAGCCATCTGGTTCTAGTCGCAACGTACAAATGCATATTAAAGGCGGGCAATTTTGCCCGCCTTTTTTAACATCTGTCTTTCAAGAAGTATTTAACTTGCCGTGCCTGCATACAGCCGCTAAGCTTTCAGGTATATAGAGTCAGACAGGGTTTCCAATTACAGGAAAAAGCCGGGAGCAGACATGGACGAAAACTCAGATCTGGATTTCGAACCGGAAAATCCCAAATTGCATAAGCGCCGCCTTATATTGGCTGCGACGGTTTTTGTGATTACAGGTTTTCTGGTGCTTTATTCCATTTATCTTTCCAGTCGCAGTGTAAATTACTTCGTCAGCATAGATGGCTCAAATGTCGTGCAGCAGGGTCAACCCATAGCCATGCGTTTCTCGGCTATAGGCATATATGAACAGATGCCGCTGTCATACGTGGCGGTGCGTGTTGACCTGGAGAATGCTGACAGCGGTGAGAAACGTAATCTCTTCAAAAAATACTCAAAAGGCGAGCCCTATATCTGGTGGGTGGGTGATCTGCCTTCGGATATGACCGCCGGAGAATACCGTCTGAAGCTGCGGGCTTCCACTGTTTACGGACCAGAGGACAATGAATTCGGCCTGACTGTCACAAAAGAACCGCAGCCGCGCAGTGTGCAGGTCGCCGAACTGGAGGAGAGCTATCTTAAACGCTCAACGCCAATGGAAATCATTACACCTGAAGGAACACTGCTGCTGCGCATGATTCCCAACAATGGCAAGTATGTGCCCAGTCTGTTAAATGATGTGCTGGTTTCGGTGGAAAATAAGGATACCCGGGCAGCCGTGGCTGATTTCAAGTTCGGCGTCTGGCTCGAAAACGATCTCATCGCTGACCTTGTTACAGATGTCGCCGGTCTGGCGCGCTTTTCGTATTATCCCAGCGGTTTGACCTCCAACAAGCTGAAAGTGAAAACCGTGCTTTCCGACGATGCGCCTTTCGAGGGCGAGTTCGAAATGTTTCCCTGGGGCGCGCAGATAGTCGCCGAAATGAAACAGCATTTCATTGCAGCCGGACAGCCTCTGGAATTCAGCCTTACCACTCTGAGACCCGGCAAATGGCTGGTGGATGTTTATAAAAACGGCAATCTCATTATGCACAGTCCAGTGGAAAGTGCCGCTGCGAAAAAGCCTGTGAAACTGCAGCTTCCGGCAGTATCAGACGGGCTTCTGTATGTGCAGATTGCCGCAGACAGCGACAACCCGACGCACGCCTTCGAGGCTTTCTTTTTATATGTGTATGAAAAAGACCAAGCGGCTATGCTGTCCGCGCTTGAAAAGGCGCTGAGACAGGGAGTCGCATTCTATACGCCGGATATAATCGACATTGCCATGCTGGACGAATGGGGCCGCTGGCTGAAATCTGTTCCTGATGCAGAAATGAGTCGCGAAGACGCTGCTGCACGTGTTCTGTCAGCCCTGCCCAAACGCTATATTATAATGCCTGACATGATGGATACCCGCGAAAGCAAGATAACGGCTTTCGATGAAAGCATGCTCTTCAAGCGCAATCTGGTGCTGACTTTGCTGGCCATATGCGGAGTATCGGTAGTGCTCTATCTCGGCACCAGAATCCGTCAGGAAATACTGGCTACAAAACGGCTCGGCTTCGGTATGGATTTCAGACCCAATCAGGTACTGCAACTGACATTAGCGCTGGTGGCGTTAAGCCTGACCTACATCGCTCTTCTGTATCTGCTGTCTAACCTCAACTGGCACATGGGGATGTAAAGACCAGCAGGGTATTGCAGCTCTGAGTAGTCCCCAGTCTGGTGAAATGTACTTTATTTCTTTAGCAAATTATCAAAATTACCTCCGCCTGCACTGAGGAGGCGCTAAAAAGCGCCGTCTCGAAGTGTAAGGCGGCGCGTTTCCCTCATGCTTCGAGACGAAAATCTTCGATTTTCTCCTCAGCACTTTCGGGAAACAGGCTCTATGTAAAAGCGGGGACTACTCAGGTTAGTTATAAGAGGAGCAATTCATGCCAGATGAAACGGGATTGTCGGGATAGGAATTATCCCGATCAGCCGGCTGATCTCATTTGAAAGTAACTCTTTTCAGTCCGCTTTGTGCGCCCTGATTTTCCGGGTTGTCCTCCAGTATCCCACGGTAAATTCCAGCGGCCAGTTCGTATTCGTTAAGCTCGTAATATGAATTGGCCAGCATCATTAAAGCGGCTACGTTGGGTTTGATGTCATTAGATGTCTTGAACCATGTAACAGCTTTGGCCGGGTTGAAGCGCATGCGTTCGATAACGCCGAGATGATAGTAAACATATTCGTCCTGCCGCTTTTCAAGCCCATATTGCAATATGGTTTCCTCGGCTTTGTCTGGCTGTTGCATCATAAGATGCAGAATGGCACAGTCCAGTGCGTCCTGGGGATCACGAGTGCTTTCCGCCACCCGGCAGCGCAGATCTTCGGCGACATCTATCATAAGCAGCTTGTTTGCGCATATGCTGCGTTCCTTAAGGTCGGCAGCCCCGGCTGCGGGCTTATCGCGCAGCTTTATCCATTTACGCCACTCGATGCGTTGCGCAACATTGAGCTTGTCTTCGATATTCTGCGGCAGAACAGCCACCGTACAGAAGGAAGCCGCGCTGATGCTGATAAGCAGTACTGGAATAATTCTTTGAACGACGGACGGCAGATAGGCGAAGGCTAAAGCCGCCAGGGTAAAAAACAGGAGCATGATACGTCCGCCATTAGAAGCCGGCATCGAGTTATCTGTAAGAAGATCCAACCCGCCTGCATTGCCATCAATGTATAGCACCAGTCTTTCGGACAGGTCTGCAAAGCTGATGTATTCGTTGTCGGGCATGTGCGCGGCAAAAACGCCCAGAAGCAGAAGACTCCAGGCTGTGCAGATAAACAAGATTAAGGCCAGTAAGCCTCTAATTATCGGTTGCTCAAGTGTTTCCATGCGCCGCAGGAAAAGCGTCAGTCCGATAGTGAAAAGCGGCAGGCAGGCCGTCATCTGGCGTGCGCCGAAAGCAAAATCGTCGTAAAGGCGGAAGATTGAATTTATTAATATGAAAAACAGGCAGACTGCCGTCAACAGCAGCGAGTACAGCCGCTGACGCTGGTAAAACAGACCAAAGCCTATGAAGGAAAATATCAGCAGCGGCGACCAGATGAACAGT
>Ga0172375_10002969_pt1 | contig 26094 bp, 24 predicted proteins | sample LakKiv1m_FD_114537 | JGI IMG/M metagenome (GOLD analysis project Ga0172375, IMG submission 114537) | Freshwater microbial communities from Kabuno Bay, South-Kivu, Congo - kab_092012_11.1m | ecosystem: Environmental > Aquatic > Freshwater > Lake | place: Democratic Republic of the Congo...
AAGCTGGAGAGGCATGTTAGCTTCCTTGGTCGACAGAGCAACGTTGAGAAGTTTTTAAAGAAATGGGATGTCTTCGCTCTACCGTCGATCGCTGAAACCTTTGGCATAGTAGTCTTAGAGGCGATGAGTACCGGAGTGCCGATCGTGGCGACAAAAGTTGGCGGTGTACCAGATATTATTCAAAACAAAAAGAATGGTTTGCTTGTGCCTGATCGTGATCATAGGGCTTTGGCAAAAGCTGTACTCGAAATCATTGACCATCCTGCCTTAGCGGCGAAATTAAAACGTGGCGGGCTAGTTCGAGTCAAGGATTTTGATTGGACCAAAGTTATCAAAGAGATCGAGAAAATATATTCTGCGCCTTTTGGTCTTGAGAAAAAAGACTAAAAATGGTACAATCCGAGCATTGTTGTTCGCTCCGAGATCGTCTAATGGCAGGACAGCAGATTCTGGATCTGCTTATCTAGGTTCGAATCCTAGTCTCGGAACCATTCGACTCGTTTCACTTACCTGTCCCGAACGCTGTCGAGGGATGGCAGGCCAAACAATTGAATAAGCCGCGTTCGTCTAGTGGTCTAGGACACCGCCCTCTCACGGCGGAGATCATGGGTTCGACTCCCATACGCGGTACCAAGAAATACTTCCAACTTGTTTGGAGGTATTTCTTGGTATATGAGAGAGTCGAACACGAGTGGGGTCGGCCTGTCTCGCCGAGCCAAGGCGGAGAGAACAGTTGGTCTCCCGTGATCGGAAGGAACTGGAAACCGAGGGTGTCCAGAAATTTACGGAGTAAATTTGTGAGATCCTCCCATACGCGGTACCAAAATTATAGATTTTGATTAAAGTCGGTCGGAAGATCGGTTTTTGCATTGATTGACATCTGAGTGTATAATTTATACATAATTTAACGAAGGTTCTGGATGCGAAAAGAGAGGGGTTCGGCAATTGTTATTGCGATGCTCTTGGTCTCCGCTGTTGGTGCGGTCGGTTTTACGTTTGGCAAGGTTCTCGATATTCAGATTGGCAATAGCTTGGTTCATGAGAGCAGTATCGGTGCATTTTATGCTGCTGAGTCAGGTCTCGAGGAGGGCTTTCTGCGCTATCGTGTCGGTCATGGTAGCTCTGCTACTGTTTACGCGGATAAAACGGGCGGACAAGTGCCACCGTTTTCAGATTCAGCTAAACAATGGCTGAGCGCGCCAACGAATGTTATGCGAACAAATCTGACTGATATAAAATTGGCTAGTAACGCGACAACGGGAATAGATAAGAGTTCGACTTTTGGGCTTAGTGAGCTCAATGCTCAGTATTACGATTTGCGTATGGGGTCGGCTTCTGGTACAAGCGCGAGCTACTCGATTGCTCGTGATGAAACTCTCAAGATTGATCTTGGAGATATGTTTAGTAATTTTGTCTACTCTGATCTCAAGCTCTCGTTTACAACCTCTGAAAGCTTAGCGAGCCCGGCTCTTTTCAAGAACGGGAACTGTACGTTGATTGAAGCAAAATTCCAATTACAGGCATATGCTGGTGGTCCGGTGATTGAGAAAAAGAAATTACTCAGAAATCCAGTTTGCTCGGATAGTTCTATTATCTCTGATTATAGTGCGACCCTTGATTACGCCATGCCAATTGATACGGCGATTTTGGATAGGCTAAAGACTAAGATGATAGGAAGTGCAACATATTCTCGGGCAGCGCTTTTCCTGAAACCGATCGGTTCCGATATTGATTTGACGATCACGGAGACAGGGCTAAACAAAGATCAACACCCTCTAAATGGTTCTTCTAACAAAATAGTTTCGACCGGGTATTTCGGTGGGGTGGCGCGAACACTGGAGGCTAAAGTTAATACAAAGAGCGGTTCACTTTACGATCTGTACGATTATGTAATATTTAAGAACGAATAAAGGAGACGATATGACAACAAAAGCAAAAATTCTCTTAGTTGATGACGATATGACTCTGCACGAAATGTATGCTGAGAGACTGAGGGCGGAGGGCTATGTTGTCGTCTCAGCCTATGATGGCGAGGAGGCCTTGTCTAAGGTTTACTCTGAGAAGCCGGAGATCATCTTGCTTGACATTATGATGCCAAAGATAAATGGCATCGACGTCATGAAGAAATTGCGTGAGGATGATGCAACGGTCAAAACACCGGTGATCTTATTGACGGCTTTGGTCCAGGAGATAGATAAGGTTAAAAGTGTCATGAAGCCATACGATCAATATCTGATCAAAAGTGAGACAATGCCAGCCAAGATTATCAGTGCCATCGAAAAATCGCTCAAGGTTGCATCTGGAGGCAGCGAGAAGTAGTTCTATTTAGTCCTCTGGCAAGATATCAGAGAGAGCAACTTCGCCGATAAGTGCTCGTATTATGCCATCGAGAACAAAGTTTGTGTAGTGGCTTTTCTGGCCTTCTTTTTTAATTTTGTTAGCATCAGCTCCGTCGATAATGAGGTCACGGATTTTTTCATCCAGAATAATCAATTCCAAGAGTGAGACCTTGCCAATGTAGCCGGAATTATTGCATTTGCTACATTTACTGTTGTGATAAAAATGGCTGCCAAGTCTTCTCAGGGCTGATCGTTCACTGGCTGGCAAGACAGAGAGAATATCGCGAATCTGCCTTGCCGTCTTGCTGTCGATTTTTATCAGCTTATGACAATACGGACAAAGTCGGGGCATCTCTTTGGCAGCAACGACGAAATTTATTTTTTTCACCAAGGAATTGGTCACATTTAAGCCTTGCAAACGGGATATTAATTCGATTGAATCGATGGCCTCGGCAGAAATTACGACAATTTTATCAGCGAATAAGAGAGAGACCTGGTCAAGTATTTCTCTATTAGGTATTTCATCAAGCATTAGGACATCGCAATCAAAATCAGAGAGGGCCGACAGGGTAGTTGGGAAATTAAAATTAGAGATTTTATTAATATCAATCTGGCTAATCCCCGGCAGGGCAAGAGCGGGGTTTCTCTCCAGAGTGACGACATGCAGTTTTTTGTCATGGTAAAAATCGGCGAATGAGTAAAATAGCTCAGATCTCGACTTGCTGCTTTGGCCTGCAACCAGATTAATTCCTGGTTTCATAGCGCTATCAATAATGGCCTGGTAATCGCGACCGCCAAAACCGAGCTCAGTTATTTTTTTGAGATCCTTGAGTCGATCCTTGATCTTCAGAGTAATTTTTTCACCATCGATGGCAGTGATCGAGATTAGTTCAAACTCCTCTTTGACTCCGTCAATTTTAACAGAGAAGAGCTGGCGGACGATGCCGTTTCTCTCCTGTGGTTTCCCGGCCATCTTTTTGAAATGAGCCAAGATTTTTTGGTGTAGTGATCTGTCTAGCCGAGTCTTGTCGACCAGCTCATCATTGATTTTGAATCGGACATGAATGTTGCTATCGACCGGATCAAAATATATTGCGGAGGCTTGTTCACGAATAGCACGCTTCAAAATCAGATTGATTACTCTGGTGGCAGGTGTCGATTTACTTAAGTTAATCGGTTGTGATTCAGGGGGTTCGACAACAATTTTGTTATCAGTCTTCAAAAGGTCGTAACGACTAAGAATCTCTGATAAATCTCTCTCGGAGATTAGCCGTGGTGAGATCCGCTTGCGAACCAGCTTTTTTATCACATCGAGAGATTCATGATCAGTCGGGTCAGTCATGCCTAAAATTAAAATCTCGTTCTTCAAATCGATCGGAACCACTTTGGTACGGCTAGCAACTTCCTTGGGGATAAGGTACAGAATAGCCTTGGGAATAGGGGTTTGTGATAGATCGATGAACTCGACTTGATCTCGTGAGATTCTAGTGAATGGGGTGACTAGACGCTCTTTAGTTTCTCGCTGGGTAACAGGTAGATCGGTCCAGTCTTTCTTGATGATGCGGATAGGTACCTCAGTGATCTCTTCGTCGATCGTCGGCTTTTTAGCTGTCTTGTGAGCTTCTATTAACGCCCTCTGTTCATCCTCAGAGATTGTTTGAGCCTTGTAATCAGCAATACCGGCTTCTTTTTTAGCAGCCGCTATCTTTTTGGCGGCACCAAAGGTTGTGATATTTTCTGCTTCGAGATGATGATTAACCAGATCTTTGAGGCTGTCTGACGGCATCCATTTGACGACCTTGGTGTCGAGCATAACGGTGCGTTTCTTCTTGCCAAAGACTGGGTGATTAATGACCTTGGAAGGATAATTGACCAGGTAAAATGTTCCGAAGTTTGAGTAAGTGACCTTTTGTCCGTCGGTCAGGGCACTGGTGATGACGTCGCCAAAAGACTCGACTAATTTTCGAGTCTTTTTTGATGGCAAATTAATCTTTTTTGCCAAGGCTTTGACTAGATCGCGCTGATTCATTTCGTGTTGCCTCTCCGTTCTTTATAATTCTATCTTTTTAGCTATAAAGTATCAATATGTGCGTAAAAAAAGCGGTAATATAACAATTAGTTAAACAGTTAATCTGTGAACGGTTAAACTGTTGATGGATAAGACAGCACCAGTTTTGATTTGGCGGTTGTTCATAACCTTGTGGATGAGCTGGGGAAAAGGAAACAATTTCTAATTTCTAATTTCTAATTTCTAAAATAGGACTGGGAATTTTACCGCCAAAGTCTGAGGTATTTTTTCAAGACATCGCAGGGCTTATAATTGGTAGGCGAGAAACAAGATGTTGAGAGTCCGGCATATAGTTTAATTCTTAATTCTTTGTCTAAATGGCTTTTTATCAAAAGTATCGATCAAAAAACTTCTCTGAGATGATTGGACAGGAGCACGTTGTCCAAACGCTTTTGGAGAGCGTGAAAAGCGATCGACTAGTTCATGCCTATCTACTGACTGGGCCACGGGGAATCGGCAAGACCTCGACGGCACGACTTTTGGCGAAGGCGATTAATTGTGAAAAACTTCTCGAGGCCAAGAAAAAGGGTGAGAAGGTTTCCGGTGAGCCGTGCAATGAGTGCCAGGCATGTCGTGATATCAATGACGGCCGGGCGATTGATGTAGTCGAAATCGATGCTGCATCACATACCGGTGTCGATGATATCAGAGAACTAATCGAGAAATCGCGGCTATTGCCAACAAAGTTGTACAAGAAGGTTTATATCATCGATGAGGTGCATATGTTGTCGAAGAGTGCTTTTAACGCGCTTTTAAAGACCCTAGAGGAGCCACCAGATCATATTGTATTCATCTTAGCGACGACGGAGATCCATAAAATTCCCGCGACGGTCTTGTCTCGAGCACAGCGTTTTGATTTCAAGCGCGCCGAAAAGGGTGAAATTATTGAAAATCTGAAACGAGTCGCCAAGGCGGAGAAGGTTAACATCGATGATGATTCGCTCGATCTGATTGCAGTCTCAGCGACGGGTGCTCACCGAGACGCTTTGGGCTTACTCGAGCAGGTCGCAGCGGCGGCAGATGGCAAAATTACAATTTCTGAAACGAGGAAGATATTGGGGTTGGCAGAGAGTGCTGAAGTGGAGAAGTTCATCGGGGCGATTTTTAATGAAATCCCGGAGGAGGGATTAAAAATCGCCCACGAACTTCATGATCGCGGCTATGATGTGGCAGAGTTTAATCGTCAGATTGTGGCTAAGTTGCGCCAGATTTTATTATTAAAAGTCTCTAAGAAGATTAAGCTCGATGGCACTAAAGAAGAGATTACGAAGCTGACTGAATTGTCGGAAAAAATTGATGCAGCGCGAGCCTTTTCTTTGATCCAGACATTTATCGAGAATGGCAAACTTTTCAAGGATGTTTCTATCCAGACTTTACCGCTGGAACTCTCAATAGTCCAAAGTGCGCAGTACGCAGAACTCAGTACGCAGGGAGCAGAAAAAAGAGAACAGAAAATAGAAGGCAGGGGGCGAGGAGGGGTAAGTGGAGGGAGAACTCATGAGCGACAGGATCCTTCGCCTTCCTTGCTATCCGCCAATGGCGGGCAAGAAATGGCTCAGGATGACAAGAGCGGCGAAGGGCAAAAATCTAAGAAAATAGATGAGGACTCCGAGATTTTGTGTCCAGTGCCGGTGATGGAGATGACCAAGGATATCTGGCAGGAGATTATCATAGAAACAAAGAAAAAGAATGCTACTTTGGCAGCATTGTTGCGTGATGCCAAGCCGGAAAATTTGACCAATGAAGCTCTGACAATCAGTGTTAAGTTTAAATTTCACAAGGAGAGAATCTCGGAGGCCAAACATTCACAACTACTCTCAGAGATAGTCACCAAGGTTATCGGCAAAAATTGTCATGTGGTTTGCAAGATCCATGATGGCAAGGCCAAGCCGTTGCAAGCTGAGAATTCGCCAGTTGGCGGAGAAGATTTAGACAAAATAGCTGCTGAAGTTTTCGAAATAGAATCTTGACTCAAAGAGAATTAATAATGCCAAAGACGCAGAATAAAAAATCGATTGAAAGTCTACGTATGCCACCGCAAAATGTTGAGGCCGAGAGAAGTATCGTCGGTTCTATTTTGGTGGATAAGGATGCAATTATTAAGATTGCCGATATTTTGGATCCGGAGGATTTTTATGACAATCGCAACGGTCTGATCTACAAAGCGATGAAAGATCTTTTTGAGAAGCGAATGCCGATCGATATCGTCACTTTGTCTGAGATTTTGGAGAATACCGACTTAATGAAAAGCGTCGGTAGTGCCGGTTACCTGGCAGAAATTGTCAATGGTACTCCCTCTTCTGCTAATATCGTTTTTTATGCAGCTATTGTGCGTGATAAATCGATATTGCGTCGTCTAATTTCAGCCGGTGCTAATATTACCGAGCTTGGTTATGAAGAAGATCAAAATATTTCTGATGTTTTGGATAAGGCGGAACAATCACTTTTCTCAATTGCTGAGAGCTCTCAGAAAAATAAATTTATTGCCATTAAAGATGTTCTGACTGATGCTTTCGAAAGAATTGATCAGATTCACAAGGACAAGGATAATGGTGCCTTGCGTGGTGTCTCCAGCGGGTTCAAAGATTTAGACTGCTTGACTGCAGGTTTTCAGAAATCCGACCTCATCATCTTGGCCGCTCGACCGTCGATGGGCAAAACCTCTGTCGCACTCAATATGGCGGAACATGTCGCGATTGAGAGCAAAATTCCTGTTGCTGTATTTTCTTTAGAGATGAGTAAAGATCAGATTGTTGATCGACTTTTATCATCACAGGCCGGTGTTGATTCTTGGAAACTGCGGACAGGCAATCTGTCCGATGACGATTTTCCCAATATTGGTTATGCTATGGGTGTACTGTCTGAAGCACCAATTTATATCGATGATTCTCCTGGTGGCAATATCATGGATATCAGGACTAAGGCACGGCGATTACAAATGGAGCAAAATCTTGGTCTAATCATCGTCGACTATCTTCAGTTAATGTCAGGGTCGTCAAAAGGGAATGATGGCAATAGAGTCCAGGAGATCTCGGAGATATCACGCGGGCTCAAGAGCCTAGCCCGCGAGCTTAATGTCCCGGTCATTGCGCTGTCTCAGCTCTCCCGTGCTGTCGAACATCGCGATGATAAGCGGCCACAGTTGTCGGATCTTCGTGAATCTGGCTCGATCGAGCAGGACGCTGACATCGTGATGTTCCTGTATCGTGAGGAATATTACCATCCCGAGACAGAGAAGAAAGGCATTACTGAGATTTTAATTAGAAAGCACCGTAACGGCCCGATTGGCAATATCGAACTCTTCTTCAACCCAAGTCAGATGCGATTTGCTGACCTAGAGCGACGCCACATACCACAGGGAGAAGGAGAATAGGCTGGTTTGCTAGCGTGTCAGCAATTACCAATCTGCTAATTACTAACATGCTAGCTACTGATATGTTATAATCTCTTTAAGATTTAACGAGGAGTCTGATGCAGGAAAATACCAGAAGTGAACTTGACAATTTGATGAAGCAGTATGATCAGGATTTGGCTGGACTCAAGAGCAAGAAAGAGGCTGAGCAAAGTGCTCAGAACGTTTTTATGGCCGAATTTAAGCGGCTGGAAAAAGAGGTTATCTGGCCGGTTCTTGTCGATGTCGGGAATCAATTAAATTCCTACGGTCACGATTATCACGTCTCGCAAGATGATGAATATGTCGATGCCACAGCTCATTATCAGCCGGCAAGTATTACTTTCAGCATCTATCCAGCAACAGTCGATAGGTCTTTTTACAAGCCTGAATCGACGCCGTATATCTCATTTGTGGCGAATCAGTATGCTCAGAGAATCGGTATCATGGTTTCGACTTTTATGCCCGACCAGGGTGGTACTATTGGCTCTCATGGTGAGTTTGAGACCTCTCAGATTACCAAGGAATTTGTCGAGAGCGAGATAGTCAATGTTTTGAAAAACACTCTGATTTTTCATAAATAATCAATCTTGGTCGACGACAAAAGTTGTTAACAATTTTGCGAAAAAACATAATCTAGCAATGTAAAAGTCTACACTATATCACAATAAATCATGTCGTATCCTTGACAAGATGTGGTTTCATTTGATATGATGATTTAATTTCTTAAAACAAAAGAAATTGCACATTGAAAAAATTAGCGAGAACGAGATGGGTTCTTAAATGGTCCGCCCCTACCATTTGAGGAGAAGGGAGCCTTGAAATAATCTTTAAAAGAAATGGTTATTTTCTTCAATTAGACAATGATAATTGATTATTGGAAATTGAAAATTGTCCGTAAGGACAGCTCCCTCCCAGCTCATTCTTGCTAAGTAAACGCTGAACACAGAAATATACAGAAATACAGAACAGCGGACAAGCAAGAAAGCACAATTAAAGTGAGGGAAGTTTCTTTAGAAGATGAAAATCTAACTAAGGAAAATAAAAACCTAAACTTTAAAAATGAAGAAAAATGCATAGCCGAGTTTGAATTAAATTTATAAAACTCGAAAAGCTACAAAAGCATTAGTCTTCAAGGACAGTTCGTCAAAAAGAAAAAGACGAAAAACAAACTAAGGAACGGCGACGATTTCTTTTAAGAGGTACACCCTTTTGGAGGAGATAGAAGTCAACGTCCCTTAACAATGGGCAGAAGTTGAAAGAGCCGGAACATTATTAAATTATTGATTTCCGATCAGTCTCTAAAATCGCTTCTGCCCGCCCCAAAAAATCTCCCTGATGGGAGATTTTTTGGTTTAACATCATTGCTTAAAGTGCGAATTTGTGCTAGAAATAAGCTGCCATGAGGGATTAGTTGCCTGGCTCTTTTTTATCTTAGAGATAATCAGCTAAGCCCTCAGGGCATACCCTGTCATCCGCCGGCTGGCGGATGACAGGGGAACAGAGAGGCGCACTCTAAACGCGGGGAGGGAAAGCCATGTCGAGAAGTCACATCGTGATGGTCGAAAATCTCCGCTTGCCGGAGATCGCTTCTTGCCGGGTCGCATCATGTTCCAGAATCAGTGCAGTCCATCGTGATGGCGACTTCAAAGTCGGCTGCAACGGTAGATTGTGCGATGAATTCTGGCTTGCGTCCAGTGATGAGCCGATGTGTGGCATCGAGCTAGGAGTCTGGCAGTTGACTCGGCCAATGCGGTCGAATGAGATCACCGACGCGTTTGGCGGCGGCGAAGAGATCGAGATCGCCCTGAACCATGTCTGGCAAGTCATGACTGCAAACAGTCGTGGTCTGTTGCCGATCAGCTTGGCAGACGGACAGATGAATCTCTCGTTCGCGCGAAACCTAGAAGGCGAGCTTCGGCTTGTTTTCTACACAAGGTGGCATTGCCAACTACCGGAGTGGTTTGCCTATAGGAACTGGGATCTCGGTGCTCTTGATGCTAGCGGCACAGAGGCACGGCCGTGGCCGGCCGGGACGAGAGTGATCGGCAGACCAGCGCTGACCAATCCAGCTAACAACCCATGACCGCCCGAAAACCCGCGAGGGGAAGTACGGCGGTCACAGTTGTTTATTTAGAACTAATTATTTTCTCGATATATTTCTTAACTTCCAGCTGTTCTTCGACAGAGTTGATGAGTTCGATGGCAATAAACTTGCCGAAGTAATTCTCAGGATAGTTTTTCAGATAGTCAAACTGAGAGAGAGCAGAGAATTTGTGTATTGCCCAGTGGAATGTATGACCGCCATAGGTGACAGGTTTATGGGAGATAGCGCTGATGTGATTGGCTAAGACGGGGAATTTCTCTAATGTTTGTCTAGTAATCTCGTAACCTGGATCTTTAGCTAGGCGACTTTTTTCGAGATGAGAGAGATCGAGGCAGATACCGGCAAAGCCCTCAATGTCAGATTGCTTGAGACCGTCTTTAATCGCTGGTCCGGAGTTTTCGATTAAGATACGATCGCGAAATTTTGCATAATCGTAAACCAGAGGAAATTCTCTTGTTGTGTGAATATTAAAAAGTTCGGCGCCAAAACCAGAGATTAAAAACTGTAATTCCTCAGGGGGGATTAATTGGTGGATATGCAGAAAAGGAATCTTGATTTCCGGTACGGTTTCTTTAATTTTCTTATAAATCTCTTTGCGTTCATCTTCATCGTGAACCATGGTCAGAAACAGAGCAAATTCTTTGACGTCGAATTTTTTCAAATCAGTAATATTTTTATCCCAGTCGGGATTGTCGGTCGAGGTGAGTGAGATTAAAACTTTTTTATCCATAGAGAAAATATTACAGGTTTAGGGTGGCCAACGCAAGCTAAAGCTTGGGCTACGAGACTTTTGTACAAACACTGTAATAACTTCAAAAAAAAGACGATCGCTGGTAAACTGATGAGGTTAAAGAATAGGATTTGATGCGTAAATTGCTTGAAAATTTAAATCCGGAACAGGAGAAGGCGGTGTTGGCGACAGAGGGTCCGGTTTTGGTATTGGCTGGTGCTGGTAGTGGCAAGACCAAAGCGTTAACTCATCGCATTGCTTATTTAATTAGAGAGAAAAAGATTTCTCCTTATAATATCCTGGCGGTGACCTTTACCAATAAAGCAGCAGGTGAGATAACTTCCCGCGTTGGGAAGTTACTCGAAATTTCTAATTCCAAATTTCTAATTTCTAATCAAATCCCAAGTTCCAATGATCAAATTTATAAACTCCCTTGGGCAGGGACTTTCCACTCTGTCTGTGTGCGGATACTGCGTCGTGAGGCGGAGGCGGTCGGGTACGGGCGTAATTTTACCATCGCTGACAGTAACGATCAGATTTCGATTATTAAGCGAATCATGCGTGATCTTGAGATTAATCCGAAAAACTTTAATCCCAATTCGGTCCAGTACTTTGTTTCCGGTGCTAAGAACGAATTGATCGACTCTGCTGAATACAAAAAATATATCAACTCGCCAATGGAGAAGGTGACTTCGAGAGTGTTTGAGCGTTATGAAAAATATCTGCGCGAAACAAACACGATGGATTTTGATGACCTGATTATGAACTGCGTGAAACTTTTTCAAGATAATCCAAGTACCTTAGAAAAATATCAGAATATCTTTAAATACATTCTGATCGACGAGTATCAGGACACCAATCAAGCGCAGTATATTTGGGTAAAACTTTTGGCCAAAAAGTATAAAAACATCATGGTCGTCGGCGATGATTACCAGAGTATTTATAGCTGGCGCGGGGCTAATTTTCGCAACATCCTTAATTTCGGCAAAGATTATAAGGACGCCAAGGTGATCAAACTTGAGCAGAATTATCGTTCGACTAAGACTATTTTGACCGCGGCCAACGACGTCATCAAGTTTAATAAAAATAAAACTGATAAAAAACTCTGGACGGAGAAACCTGATGGGATGCCGATCACGGTTTATCAGGCGTTAAACGAAAGGGATGAGGCGGAGTTTGTGGCGATGGAGACGAGATCACTGGTTAACCGAGGCGTTAAACATTCCGATATCGCCGTGTTGTATCGAACCAATGCTCAGTCACGAGCGATTGAGGAAACTTTTCTGCGATTTAAGATTCCTTACAAAATCGTCGGTGGTTTTCGTTTCTATGAACGCAAGGAGATCAAAAATATTATTTCGTTCTTGCGGCTTATGTACAATCCAAACGATTTTGAAGCTTTTGAAAAGGCAGTCTGTACGGTGCCACGAGGAATCGGCGACAAGACAATCGCTAAGTTGCGTGAATTGCCAAATTATCGGACTTTGAACGATGAGGAAAAGGGGAAAATGCCGGCGAAGGTCAAAGCTTTTTATGAGTTGCTGGTTGAATTATACAAATCCTCACTGACGATGCCTCTAAACAAATTGATTTTAGAGGTTGCTGAGAAAACCGGTTATAAGAGTTATTTGCTCGATGGCACAGCCGAGGGCGAGGGGAGATGGGAAAATATCCTGGAGCTTGTCGGTGTGGCAGAGCAGGTCGAGGCACAGGAAAATACTGACGATGAGGAGACAGCACTGGAGAGATTTTTGCAGCAAACTTCTCTGGTTCAGGACACTGACCAGATTGAATCTGATAACGGTGCCGTCACTCTGATGACCCTCCATTCGGCAAAGGGGCTGGAATTCCGAGCCGTTTTCGTTGTCGGCGTAGAGGAGGGCCTTTTCCCGCATTCTAGAGCCTTAGCGGATGAAAATGAGATGGAAGAGGAACGACGACTTTGTTATGTCGGGATTACTCGAGCAAAGGAGCGATTGTATCTGGTCTATGCTACTGAGCGCAATCTTTATGGCCGGATGCAGTTCAATGAGAAATCAAGATTTATTGAAAACATCCCCGAGGGCTTGCTTGACATTATTTGAACTGGGGGTGATACAATTAATTTGTAATAATTTTGGAAAATCAAATGGCTCTGACAGAAAACGATCTAGTCAATATAAAGGATATTGTCGAATTTGCAATTGAACAATCCGAAATACGGGCTGATGTTAAGTTTGATAAGATTGAAAAACGGTTCGACAAAATTGACGATAGGCTAGAAAAGGTTGAACACAGGTTAGATCACGTTGAAGAAGATATTGAGTGTTTGATTGAGACCAATCAGGCTTTTCTGGGTAAGTTTCAAGATCACGAAGTCAGAATTTGCAAGCTGGAGAAAAAAGCGGCTTAGTTTTGAATATATTTGATATCAGTGAATAGCTGATCTTTTTGTTTGACAAAAAATATTCTTGGAAATAAAATAAAAGTACCTCGAAAGTAGAGGGGCAAAGAGCCTGTTGTAAGGGCTTTAAACTATCTCGATCTTCGGAGGGGAAACATCACCCAGCGGTGGAAAACTTCTGCCAAATGGGCTGCTATCGCACCTAACTTTTTTGAAGTTGCAAGTAATTGCATTGTATTTTATTGGGGTTTTAGAGCAATTACAATGAACTAGTTTTGTTGGACAGAAATTAGCACGACTTCTTGTTTTAGTGGTCTCAGATTTCTAATTGAATATTATTACGGGTAATGATATTCAAGAGACGGATCGCGGTGGCACAGTAGAGATTGTGGCTATGGCAGGTGGAAATGACAAAAAATATGCCTCGGGTTAGTGTAGCGCCGAGGCTTGCAAAAAATTGAGTTACCGTTTTGTTTGTTGTAAAATATCGGAAGTATGAAATTTAATTTTAAATTTCTATTTGCTGGAGTTGCCATAGTTCCGCTCAGTGTCGGGGCAATATCCTTTTCATCGCTGAAAACCAAACCAGTTGATTTGTCGGTAAAATCAGTAGCTTTGCCGTATATTGTCGAGGAAGTTGCGGCGGTTGGTCGCTTGGTCGCTGAGCATAAAGGCACGACGACTGATTCCGATCCATTTGCTATTGCTATTGATCTTGGCGCAAAGCCATTTATCGAAGATAAATTCTCAGCATTCCCTGATATTTCGATGGGTATTGGCAGCAAAATTACACTTTACCGCGCACCGAGCTTTACAGTCGTTGATGGCAAGAAAAATGTGATGATTCGGAGTTGGGCTGAGACGGTCGAAGGTGTGCTCGTTGATGGTAAAATAAATTCACTTGGTACTGATGATAAAATAAATTTTGCTCTCGATACTAAGACTGAGCCAAATATGGAGATTCATATCACTCGAGTTGCCAGGACAAATATTGTCGTCAATGAGGGTGTAGATTTCAACATTGTCAAGCAAAATAATCCAAATTTAGAGAAGGGTACCAAGAATGTTTTGCAAAAGGGTGTCTCCGGTAATCGCGCCAAAACATATTTGGTCATTCGTGAAGATGGCGAAGAAGTTTCAAGGACTTTAATTAAAAGCGAGATTACCCAGGCACCTACGAACGAAATTGACGAGGTCGGGACGAGAGTTGTCGTGTACGGTTCTGGTAAAGCGAGCTGGTATATCAACACGACAAGTATGATTGGCGCTTGTAATATTTTACCAAAAGGAACACGTGTTCATATCGTCAACTTAGCGAACGGTAAAAGTGTTGATATTACTACTTCCGGTGGCGGAATCGGATCACCAGATAGAATTGTCGATTTATCTACATCGGCGTTTACAGCTCTCGGCGCGACTTTGGGTCAAGGGATTATTTCCAATGTTAGAGTTGAAAAATATTATGCACCGGATTAAAGATTTTAATAGTTAATGTATCATATCAAACTGATACCTTGCGTCATCCTGAACTTGTTTCAGGATGACGTGTAAAAAAATGTTTTATGTTTATATTATGGCAAATAAGACAAATTCCGTTCTTTATATTGGCGTGACAAACAATCTGGAGAGAAGGGCGCTGGAGCATAGAAACGGTTTGATTGAAGGATTTACTCAAAAATACAACCTGAAGAAACTAGTTTATTTTGAAATAGCTCCCGACGCAATCAGTGCTATTAGGCGAGAAAAACAACTTAAAAACTGGCACAGGGATTGGAAATTTAATTTAATCAGCGTCATAAATCCGAACTTTGAAGATTTGTATCAAAAATTCTTGAATGGACTCGGGGATCCTGAAACAAGTTCAGGATGACGCAGAGCGTCAGTTCAGGATGACACTTATATGATCATTGATTTAAGCGATAAAACACAACTGGTTCAATATCTGAAACAAAACGGTCTCTACACTAAACATTCTTTGGGGCAGAATTTTTTGGTTGATCGAGAGGTTTTAGGTAAGATAGTTCAGTTGGCTGAAGTGAGTCAAAACGATCTCGTCATTGAGGTTGGGCCAGGTCTTGGTGTGTTGACTCAGGAATTGATCAAGGTGGCAAATAAAGTGGTTGCGGTTGAACTAGATGGTAAACTTGCTAATTTACTAATACGCCAGTTATCAGTTGCCAATGATCAATTACCAGCTAATTCTCAATTGAAAAATTGTCAAATTGGAAATTCATTGGAAATTGAAAACTGTAAATTGAAAATTATTTCTGGCGACATATTAAAGTTAAATTTAAGCAATGTGGTTGATCGCCAGAAATACAAGGTTGTTGCGAATATCCCGTACTATATCACCTCGAAGATTTTGAAATTTTTCCTGACACAGACAGACAAACCGGACAGCATCACACTTCTTGTACAAAAGGAGGTTGCCGAGCGAATCTGCGCCAAGCCTGGACAGCTGTCAGTGCTTGCTATCTCAGTCCAGGTTTATGGTGATCCGGAGATAATTGCTACCGTGCCGAAGGAATCATTTTTTCCAGCGCCAACAGTGGATAGTGCAATCCTACGGATTGCAATTTCCAATGATCAATTATCAATTTTCAATCAATTTTCAAGTTTCAATTATCAATCAAAGGCCGAATTTGAAAAAGATTTTTTCCGCACGGTCAAAATTGGCTTTTCCGGCAAGCGCAAGACGCTCGTCAACAATTTGGCAGCTGGCTATCATATCGACAAAAATAATGCATCGGATATAATTAAATCAGTCGGATTATCTGAGAATATCAGAGCACAGGAATTGAGTCTGGAAGATTGGGCCAAGACTACAGGACTGTTAGACTCTAAATCCTAAACTCTAAATCCTAAATCATAAATAATTTCAAAATATAAATACAAACCCCGAAATTTTAATAGTTGAAATTGAAGTTTGTTTAGAATTTAGAGCTTTGAATTTAGAACTTCCCACCGTGGTGGGCTGGAGGGGAAAATGCCAAAAGAGAAGGATTTTTTTGAGAAGGTTGCCGGTTCGCCGGCTGTGGTGCTGGAAAAATCGATTGAAATGACCGGTAAAGTGACCTCTGAAGTGATGGCGACAAAGCCGGTCCAGAAAACACGAGAATACTGGAATTCACTCGGACCGGGGCTGACGACTGGTGCGGCCGACGATGATTGTTCGGGAATTGCGACCTATTCACAACAGGGGGCGCAGTACGGTTTTTCGCTCAGCTGGTTGGCGCTTTTGACATTTCCACTGATGGCCAGTGTCCAGGAGATGTGTGCTCGGATCGGCATTGTAACCGGACGAGGGCTGGCGGCAAATATCAAACGCCACTTCCCTCGCTGGATTTTAATCGTAGCGACCCTGCTGCTTTTTTGTGCTAATATTTTCAATATTGGTGCCGATATCGGAGCTATGGCCGATTCTTCGCGGCTCTTATTTCCGGAAATATCGTTTGTCAAATTTACGATTTTCTTTACTGTAATAACTTTGGCCCTGCAAATATTTATTAGCTATAGGGTCTACTCAAAATATCTAAAATATTTGTCTTTTGCACTGCTTGCTTATGTTTTTACTGCATTTATCCCGACTGTCGGGATGAATTGGCGCGACGCTTTCCACGGCTTGATTACGCCGAGCTTGTCTCTAAGCAAAGATCAGATAATTTTAATCTGCGCCATACTTGGTACGACGATATCGCCTTATCTTTTTTTCTGGCAGTCAAATCAAGTTGTCGAAGAATCAGAGGAGCTTGGAAATACTTCAATTAAGTCGAGACAAATTGCCGTTAGCCAGGATCATATCAAGATTATGCGAGCGGATGTCTGGTCAGGAATGTTTTACTCCAACTTGATAATGTTTTTTATTATTTCAGTCTGTGCTGCAGTTCTACATAAGGCAGGTATCACAAACATTGCGACTGCTGCTGACGCGGCAAACGCCCTGAGACCGATAGCCGGAGAAAACGCTTATCTTCTTTTCACTGTCGGAATTGTTGGAATAGGACTGTTGGCGATCCCAATTTTGGCAGGAAGTGTTTCCTACGCGCTCTCGGAAACTTTCAATTGGAAAATGGGGCTAAATCGGAAGTTGAAAGAAGCCTCGGCATTTTATGGAGTGATTATTTTTGCGACTTTGATCGGTTTGGGCATCAATTTTATAGGGCTTGATCCGATAAAAGCATTGATATATTCGGCGGTTGCAAATGGTTTGGCAGCACCGCTACTCTTGGTTTTGATTGTTTTGATCTCGAGTAACAAAAAAGTGATGGGCGAGTATGCCAGCAATGGCATCTCTAAAATCCTGGGGTGGCTCTGTGTGCTCTTGATGACGGTTGCCGGTGCGGCGGCGATATATACGATGATTGCTTAGTCTATACAAATGGCAAATCCGCCAACTGGCGGACGAATTGAACTGGTAGCGAATAAATAAGCAGTTCTCCTTGCCGGCCTGTCGTCACATATGTGCGTCAGGCCGGCGGGTTGGTGACTCGATCATGGTGATCGAGCAAGGTGATGAAGGCGGAACCGATGAAGTAGGCTGCCGTTTTGCCGTTCCTTTTTTTGACGGTAATGACATTGCCGGTGATCGACAAAATCGAGTCAAACGGGCAGTCTGGTCCGGCTGAAACGATAGAGGCGCGTGGTGATGTAATCGGTCCCTCGACCTTAATCGTTACCCAGCAACCATTAGCCCTACCTTCTTCTCGGACGTACGCCTCTAGGGCAACAGCAATCGTTCCATTTTCGTTAGACATGATGGCGTCTCCGCAACTGCACAGATATTAGCGAAAATAAGTTCACCTATCAAGTGGACAGATAATTATTTTTGTGGTATGAATTAAATTATTATTCTTCGAGAGAGCGAAGCGATTCGAGAAGTTTGCGAATTCTCGACTTCGCTCGAACAAAAATTTATTTTATGAACAAAGTTGGCACATTATACGTGGTAGCGACGCCGATCGGAAATCGCGATGACATCACTTTGCGAGCATTAGAAATATTGAAGTCAGTTGACCTCATCGCTTGCGAGGATACGCGACACACCGGTCAGCTGTTGGCGCATTACGAGATCAAGAAACCGCTCGTTTCCTATTTTCAGCATTCGAAATCATCAAAGATTGATTTCATTGTTGGCGAACTTAAATCCGGTAAGGATATTGCCCTGGTGACCGATGCCGGCACACCGGGGATTTCTGATCCGGGAGAAGAATTGATCTCTGAAATTAGAAAATACAACGTTGTCATTTCGACTCCCCGACATTTGGCGGGGGTGGAGAAATCTTCTTCGGAAAAGATCACTCGGCAGGCTCGAGATGACATTGTTAATATTGTTCCCATCCCTGGCCCATCAGCTTTGACGGCTTTGGCTTCGGTCTCGGGGATGATTGAAAAGGAATTTTACTTTGCCGGTTTCTTGCCAAAGAAGAAGGGGCGACAGACGAAGTTTAGAGAGTTTTCGAGGCTAAAAGCCCCAATCATTATTTATGAATCAGCAAACCGCTTAGAGCGGACTCTAGTGGATATCAGAGAGTATCTCGGGCACAGCACTGAGGTCTTCATCGCCCGCGAGATGACGAAGATGTTTGAGGAGTACTGGGGCGGAAATATCGAAGAGGTGATCGCTGATCTAAAAAATCATCCACAGAAGGGTGAAATAGTTTTGTTAGTTAAATGTATAAAGTAAAAAGTTGAAAATTGATGATTTTGGTCTCTGGATTCACGTTCATGATTCTGATAGTATGACCTTATGAAATATTATATTACTACTCCGATTTACTACATCAACGATAAGCCTCATATTGGTCATGCCTATACGACGATTGCGGCAGATGTGCTGGCGCGGTATCATCGAGCCAAGGGCGACGAGGTTTTTTTCTTGACCGGGACTGATGAGCACGGTGCCAAGATTGCCGAGGCAGCTGAAAAAGCTGGCAAGGAGCCACAGCAATTTGCTGATGATTTGGTACCAAAGTTTGCTGACGCCTGGAATAATCTCAATATCTCTTATGACGAATTTTTCCGCACGACCAATCCGCAGCACGAGAAAATTGTTCAAGAGTTTGTCGGTGAACTGAAGGCAAGGGGCTATGTCGAGAAGCGCAAATACGAAGGCCTTTACTGTGTTGGTTGTGAGAAATTCTTGAAGGAATCAGAGTTAGTTGACGGCAAGTGTCCTGATCACAAGAAGGAGCCAGTCAAGCAGGCGGAGGAGAATTATTTTTTTAAACTCTCGGAATTTAGCGATCAAATCCTAGAAAAGATTAAAAAAGGTGAGATCGAGATCGGTCCGGTTCAGCGCAAAAATGAGATTATTGGCAAGATCAGGCAGGGTCTCGAAGATATTTCTATTTCTCGTGCCGGTGTGAAGTGGGGAATACCTTTTCCTGAAGATCCAGAGCAAACTATCTATGTCTGGGTGGATGCGCTACTGAATTATTATTCTGCGACAAGGATTTATTGGAGGGACAGAGGGACAGAGGGACAGAGGGACGAGGAACCCATTCGACAAGCTCAGGGCAGGCAGGGAACAGGTAATGAGGAACGAGTTTGGCCGGCGGATTTACATCTGATGGCCAAGGATATTCTCTGGTTTCATGCCGTCATCTGGCCGGCGATGCTAATCGCTGCTGACGAAAAATTGCCAAAGAAAGTTTTTGCCCATGGCTTCTTCACTATCAACAATCAAAAGATGAGCAAGACTGTTGGCAATGTCATCGATCCAAACGAGATCGTGGCGAAATACGGTGCTGACGCTGTTCGCTATGCATTGCTCAGGGAATTTCCCTTTGGTGAGGACGGCGATATTTCAGTTGAAAAGATTGAGGCGCACTACAATACATTGGCGAATAATATTGGAAATCTTTTGCAGAGAACGATAAGTATGATTAATAAGTACAACGTTGTCATTGTGAGTGAAACGAAGAATCTAGCGAGTGAAAACGAGCACGCAGCTTCGCCTAGGTCATTCACTAACGTTCAGGATGACAGTCGTATTAATATTGATGAAGAGATTGACCAGCTTGATTTTATGGGAGCGTTGAAGAAAATTGACGAATTAGCGATTGAAGCTAATAAAAATATTGCTGAGAAACAACCTTGGAATTTAGCGAAGGAAAATAAGACAGAGGAGCTGACGGAAGTTTTATCACAGGTGTTTAATAGTTTGGGGTTAGTTACTAATTTAATCACGCCGTTTATGCCGGAAACTGCTGAGAAGATGAAGTCACAGCTCGAGTCGCTCAAGCCAGAGCCACTGTTTCCGAGATTAGATAGCTAGCTTTTTAGATAAAACGACAAAAAGAAGTCTGCCTTTTGGCGGATTTTTTGTTGTATAAAATTGTTGAAAAAAATAGATAAAAAGAGTATAAATATTTCAACCTCGAGGCTGGAAGGAGCTCGCAGTGCGATGGTACGTGCATGTCTTGCTGATCGTCGACATACTGGTGTGCGGTATGGCCGTCACCAGTCAAGTCGGGGACAGGGAGAGAGCAGCGGTGGAGGCTTTGCCCAGTGTGTTGGCGATGCCGACGCCGTCGTCGGCAGATCCGGTCCGAATCACGGCTGAGATCCACCGTTTCTCCTTCGGCGCGGGTGACGTGGGGTATTCCGTCGGCCTGACGGTCGAAACCATCGATACCACGGTGCCTGCGTATGACCTGGTCAGAGAGTGCGTCGTCAGTCCTGAAACGGGTCGTAACGTGATGGTGGATGTACCGGTCCGGAGCGATAGAGATATCGCCCCGATCTTCTTCGGACCGTCGCAAATCGCTGCGATCATGTCCGATGACTGCCCCTACCTGGTGGTGCAACTGTGTCTCGGCGAAGACGTCGTCGGGAGCTATTACTGCAACATGCCAGACATCTCCGGCGAGAGGGAGGAGGTCCTCATCGATCTGGGGCGCTGTGACTGATGTGTCGCCGCGCCGTCCGTCCGAGTGGGCACCCCGCCAGCCGTTACAGGCGGGGGCCCCTCTAAAAATCAAAAAAAGTTCTTAATGAGAGACTGCTCTAGTGAGCGGTTTTTTGTTGACTAAAAATATTATTTGTGCTATAGAAAAGACGCTAGCAATAGCACGCTGACACCGAGCAAGCTCGGTGCGCCGGTCCTGTCGCAAGGAAGGATGACAGCCATGCCGAAGGCAAAGGCTGAGTACTACCCCAAAAGGGAAGCCACGCTATTCGACTGGCTGGCTATCCCTGTGTCGTCTATCATCGTGCTGGTCGCGATGATGTCTCTCGGCAACACGGTGGTTGCCTGGTTCGCCAGAATCGCCATGATTGTCTTGCTGGTCGGGGTGGCGATGAACTACCTCGGCCCGATCAACGTCAGGGTCGAGCACTCCCTCAAGGGCGGGGTCGACGCGACAGCCATCTTCCTGAGCGACGTCCATTATGGTCTCTTCACGAGGCCGTGGCTGCGTGGCCAACTGATCAGGGAGATCTGCAAGATCGGTAAGATACAATATGTCTTCTGGGGCGGCGACTACGTCGGCCTCAAGGGGCGTTGCTGGACGGAGGCCTTCATCAAGTTGGTCGAAGCTGTCCGCGAAGTATTGCCGGAGGCCGAGATGTTCGCCTGCGCTGGCGGGCATGAGGTTGAATGTCCGTGGAAAGTGATCGCCAAGGTCTTTTGCGACAACGATGTCCATCGTGAAGCGAACAGCTGGGTGGTCAGCCGTGACGGCGAGCTGGCCGTTTGGATCCACGGCAACACCGAGCATCCGAGCTGGTACCAGCATGACGGCGAAGAACCTCGCGACTGGTGGCAGAAGATGGGTCGAGACGTCGTGAAGATGCGCCGCAGTGCCTCGACTTTGATCTGTCTCTGTCACAACCCGGCGGACATCCCCGCCAGGGTCGCCGCTGACTACTTCGACCTAGTGTTGTCCGGCCACCTCCACCACGGTGGCCGGCGATCACTGAAGTCGCTGAAAGAAAATGGCGACAGTACTCCTCAGATCATCTCGGCTGGGCTGGGCGCGGCGGCCGAGTTCTTCGGTCGCGGACTCTGGCCCTGTCGGTTCACGCGACCGCAGGTCATCGTGATCAAGATGAAGAACGGCATGAAATTCGTCGATGCACTTACTGGTGGGTGAGTGCATCGTGCTCATCGGGCGGCGGCAACGCCGCCGCCCGACACCCCTTTACAGATTGCAAAGAAAACAGCCTTTAGGGCTGTTTTTACGTTGAGATTTCCGCTATACTTTTAACATAAACACTAATACTTCTGGAGGGCGCTTTGCTCAGTGCTTTTCTCGCTGCGATCACTTCGGCCGGCAACGACACCGGTCTTAAATATCTTTTGGGAAAGTTGAAGTTGCCGCTCAAATATTATCTGCCCTATGTCTTTGTCTTGATCACGATTATTTCGGCCTTCACCTTGCGCCTCGATACCCACATTGCCCCTGGTGCTTTTTCGCTGCGCTACATTATTCTCTTTGTTCTGATGATAGTTGTGGCGGCAATCTGGAACGTCCTGATAGCTGAAAGTTTGCAGACAGAACCACTTTGTGAGTACGAACTAATCATCCTCACAGCACCCCTGACCACGATTGTGTTGGCGGCTATTTTCTTGCCAGCTGAGCGCAATATTCATATTTTCCTTGCCGGGATCGTCGCATCACTTGCTTTGATTGCAACCAAGATTCGCCGACACCATTTGCAGCTTTCCAAATCAGCCAAGAGGACGCTTTGGGCGGTGCTTTTTATCGCTATCGAAACTATTTTACTACGTAAACTCCTCGTCGTTTATTCGCCAATGATTCTTTATTTCGCCAGAGTGCTAGTCATCGCAATAATTTTCCTACTGATCTACAAGCCAAATGCCAATGTTCTGAAATATCGCAATGCGATGGGCTGGCTGTTTATCGTGTCATTGCTTGGCGGGACGATGATGGTGCTGAAATATTATGCCTTGCGCACCATCGGCGTCTCCGAGACGACGATTATCTTGCTTCTCGGTCCGGTGCTGACTTATTTGCCATCGTACTTCTATTTTCACGAGCGACGAGGCTATAAGCGCGATCTGATTGGCGCGCTGGTGATCGTCGGGTGTATAATATACAGCGTGGCAGTAAAGTGAGAAATAATAATTGACCTAATTATTCTAAGCAAATCCCAAGTCAAAAATTATTTAGGTCAATTAGAGTAATTAGAATAATTAGAAATTTTTGTTATGTTCATCGACACCCATGCTCATTTAGATTTTCCGGAGTACAAGACTGAGGTCTCAGCCGTGCTTGGTCGTGCCAAAGAAGTCGGGGTGGAGAGGATCCTGAATCCTGGTGTTGATTTTGATACTTCCAAGCGTGCGCTTGACAATGCCCGTCGCTATCCGGAGATCTATGCTGCTGCCGGTTTTCACCCACACTGCGCCAATGATCTAGATATTGAGTCAAAGGGTCGTCTGATGGCTTTGACCAATCACGAAAAGGTCGTCGCTATCGGCGAGATTGGTCTGGACTATTATTATCTCAAGCGTTCCTCGAAATATTCTCATTATCCGACACGGGAGGAACAGATCTTTTGCTTCGAACAAATGCTCGATCTAGCACTCGAAACCGGTTTGCCGGCGATCGTCCATAGCCGTGAAGCCGATGCTGATATTTTAGCGATCCTCAAAACTTACAAAAATCAGATCAGCGGTGTCATCCATTGTTTTTCCGGTGACTATGATTTTGCTGAAAAAATTCTCGATATTGGCCTGTCGGTCTCCTTTACTGGCAACATCACTTATAAAAATTATGAACTGGTCGAGGCGATCAAGCGTATCCCGCTCGGCTCGATGATGATTGAGACTGATTCGCCATATCTGGCGCCGGAGCCATATCGCGGCAAGCGAAATGAACCTGCTTATGTCGTCAAAGTAGCCGAGAAAATCGCCAAGATAAAAAATATCCCTCTGGCTCAAGTAGAGGAGGAGACGACCAAGAAGGCGATGAAATTTTTTGGGATCAGTTAACCGCGAAATCGCCTGTCTCGACTTGGTCGAGCCAAGGCGCGGACGAACTGATACAAAAATATAAAAATGATAGGGATTGTGGTACAATAAAAGCATGAGGAAGCGCAATTTGCCACAATCAGTGAAGAACGTGCTTTGGTCTTACAACACTGAAGAGATTGATCCTGATACTAACAAACAAATTATTGTCGGTCAGGTTTTGAATTTCGGCACAAAGGAAGCGACGGATTGGCTGTTTCGAAATTATTCCATCGAGGAGATCAGAAAGATTGCAGTGACAATACCATCAGGTCAATGGGATAGAAAGTCTCTGGCGCTATGGTCGTTGTATTTAGAAATAAATCCTGAGTCGAAGCAGGAGAGAGTTGAGCGTGGATAAACAATTCTATTGGAACATTTTAGACTTCAAACGCACCGGACTTCTACCCCTCTTCAAGCCGTTCAAAGATAATTTTTATCTGGCCGGTGGTACAGCCCTGGCTTTGCAACTCGGTCATCGAGACAGTATTGATTTTGATTTTTTTTCGCCGGACTCTTTTTCGACGGTAGAATTATTTAAAAAAATTGAGCAAGTTTTTTCCGATCACAAAGTTATCAAGACTCAGGAAGAAAAAGACACGTTGAGTATGGAAATTGACGATGACATAAAAGTCAGTTTTTTTGCGTATCGATACAAAATGGTTGAGTCTTTACTGGACGAAAACAATTTCAAAATCGCATCGCTGGCCGACATTGGTGCGATGAAATTTTCGGCGATAACGGGTCGTTCCGTGCTCAAGGACTACATTGATATTTATTTTATCCTCCAAAAAATTGATTTAGAAAAACTTTTGAATCTTTCAACAGAAAAATTTCCTTCACTTGACATTAATCTGATCCTAAAAAGTCTTGTTTTCTTCGAGGATATCGAAATGGAGCCGATTCTATTTAAAGGTGAGAAAGTCGAATTTGAAACTGTGCAAAAATATCTGACCGAAGTGGTCAAAAGGTACTTGAATTCTCGATAAAAGATTATTCTCTGTCTACCTGTATACCATGATTTTGTCAATACACGTCATGCAGGAAGATTTACGTTCAAGAATTGATAAAAATATCGCCAAGATAAAAAATATCCCTCTGGCTCAAGTAGAGGAGGAGACGACCAAGAAGGCGATGAAATTTTTCGGGATTAAATAATAATTGCGAAATACCTGTCTCGACTTGATAATCGAGCCAAGGCGGACGAAAAATTTACTAAACTACGAAATAAATAGAAATATCGTCTGCAGCAGCGGTATTTTTTTGTTTGTAAAAAACAGGGAATTGACCTTAGCGGCATTTCAGACTATTTTAGTATTAAATGATAAATAACCACGAAATTCGAAATCATACGTAAATACAAAAAATATTAATGTTCGTATTTTTGTATCAGTTCGTCCGCCTTGGCTCGACCAAGTCGAGACAGGCGATTTCGTGATTAATTGGGAGAAAAAATGTTAATAAAAAAAGAAACTGAGTACGCAATGTTGGGTTTGATTGAATTGTCGAAAAGTGGCGAAAATTTCCGTGATGCCAAGGTTTTGGCTCGCGAGCGGAGTATCTCAGAGTCGCTGATGGCCAAGATCTTTCAGCGATTGGCGAGCGCTGGGGTAGTGGAGTCACGGCTTGGACCAAATGGCGGTTTTCGCTTAGCTCGCGATCCGAGCGAAATTAATTTATATGAGGTGATCAGAGCAGTTCAGTCAGCTAACATCATCAAATGTGCTGATGGCCGAGCACCGTATTGCCCGAAGGAAACCTGCCTTTTTCGGCAAACTGTCGCCAAGATGGAAGGCTTTATTAACGAATTTCTCGAGAACACAACATTGACGTCGATAATTAATTAAACAAAGCTCACGTAAAATGTCCAACGGTAACGAGGCCCGTGTCGTACATCGGTTACGTCAGACGTCAGACTTTTAACGAAGCGGGTTTCGTAACCGATAAACGCCAAACGTGTGTTGAATAAAGAGAGGAGCAAATGCAAAAAAATAAAGTAAAAAAATTAAAGAAATTATTAAGACGGAGTGAAACAGAATCTCCAGAGAGAGTAAAAATTGAAGCAAAAAATTTTTTGAAAAGCATCGACACAGAAGAG